>OIYO01000096.1_pt1 | contig 89739 bp, 84 predicted proteins | sample 1588191 | NCBI WGS metagenome assembly OIYO01 (sample SAMN03283275) | human gut metagenome | biome: human-associated habitat; material: feces | host: Homo sapiens | place: Peru | collected 2012 | reverse complement strand
TTTTGCAATAAAACAATATAGAAGCTGTCTTTAAAGAACAGCTTCTATTGCCTTCAATTTAGGAAAGCTGAGTAAAAGTTGGCCCAATTCACAAAGGTCAATTGAGCTTAATGGTGCTTTCCCACTATACCACTCGGCGGGCATGTTCCACATGCTGAACAATAAATAACCTTTCTTGTTATTCCAATTACCGTAAATAGGAACTGTTGTAAATCCAAAAGCCTGTGGAGTAACATTATAACCGTAACGAGCATTTATCATGAAATCGTATAATAAATCAAAGTAGGATGAATCTTTATTCATATCGATGTCACTTTCTATGAAATATCCGATGTAATTATCTACATAAGATAAATCAAAAGAAATTTCATCAGATTCTAATAATTCATAATTCAGTGTCGAAAAATCCAAATAAATATTAAGCTTTTTTAAAAATAACTCTATATCATCCCCTTCTGAATTAATAAAAAACATCTCATCACATACGCCATGAGAAACATAAGATATACCCGATTTTTCAAGGACTCTATTGAATAAAATCAGATTATCTTCAAATAGTGTTTCATTATCAGAAGTGTCTATTTGTTCGGGACTGAATTCATTTAATATTAAAGATAAAAAAGCTCTTTGAAGTAACAAACGATCTTTCTCTGTTTCAGGAGTTAATGTAACACATCCTTCCTCGCCTTCTGCGTATGCAAATAGAGCATTAGATTCTCCAAAGTCTGTTATTGCTTCGCCAGCTATAGGAATTATTCGAGAGAATTGTTCAAACAATCCTGCGATATTTTCTGCCATTCTGGAACCTCCTTTCCGCCACTACGCATCCATTTATCAATAACAGATAAAATAATGTATGTTTCTAGCTGAAAGAAGTATCCGTAACAATATACTTCTTCATATGAATAAGTTGCACCAAGTATATATGCAGAATCACTTTTGGTAACAAAATCTGACACTTTGGTTTTTGTTTTATCGAAAATGGAATAATCACATTGCGCCATAAGATAATTGGATGAACTTCTGAAGACATCTTCGAGCTCTTTCATTAGAGAAGCATCGTTCTTTACAAATGACATTAATTCTTCGTTTCGACAAATAACATATTCGTAGCAATCAAAACAATCATCACAATCCTCGTTTAGTAAGGGTAGAATTTCATCATGATAATTGGTAATAAAGCTATGACAGGTATTATCAATATTATCAATCCAATCCGTACCAAAATATACATTCCAACCATAATATGAAATCTTATCTGGTAAAGAATTAAAAAAATATGAACCGATTTCTATTATGTCATCAGAATTATAGTCGACAGATTCGTCATAACAATTCGCAATTTCATCCAAATCAGGAAGAATTACATTCACATCACCCAAATCAAATGTGCTTGCTAACAGAAGTAAATCCAATTTATGAGCAAACCACTGGTTTTTCCCATAATCAATGAATTCTTCCTGATAGTAACCTGTATACATATATTTACTCAGGATTTCATGCAGATTGTGCCAATATCTTATTCTCTCGTTTATCTCATCAGACAGGCTTTTAGTTTTTAACAATCAGCCCACCTTCTTTCTCTCGTGCCTTTTCCTTATTTTTGTTTAATTTTTTTAACAAGGTAGGAAATGTTCTGCATTTATACTTATTGTATAAATCTGATATGAACATATCCAGAGGTTTACGCTTTACTTCGCAATATCTTGTATCAAAGTAAACCTGTCCCTTGAAAACCTCTTTATATTCTATGAAATTGCTTAGTAAAGAAAAAATGATATTTGCGGCCATTTTATTGGTTTTGTAGTGCTGAGGACTAGAAATATTCAGTGCACCACAAGATAGTTCACTAGCTTTTTTTTCCGTAGATGTAAGAACCTCTGGAAAATAAAATGAACGTGGTGGGCATTGTATTCCTTTACAATCCTTAAAACCAACAACAACGGTTCCAAAATCAAACTCATTCGCACTATCTATATAAAGAAGGTCAGTCTTTGAGTTTATATCAAATTCTTTGCTATAAAAGTAAGCATCAAGAGTCTGTCTAGCTCTATGATTATCAACACAGCCTAAGATAATAATGTGTCTTCTGTTATCATACATAGTAGGTTGTTTACAAGCAAATAGCATATGACGACTAGAAGCATCAACAACTTCATCAAACTGTTTCACATCATCAATATATTCAGCATAAGATAATACATCTATAGCTTTATTTGAACCATTATCAAGCAGGCATTCACTAATTGCCATACTTAATGCATCGACCTTAAACATGCCGATATCTTCAGATATAAATGGCTGACGGCCACAGTTTTTTTCTTCCACCCTATCGCCGTCAATAATAGCAAGATCAAAATATACATTAGCCTGAGTCTGTTTATCATATATGTACTTAGCCAGAGTTGTGACAAGTTCACCTCCAGTGCCACCAACTCCAACAACTACGATAGTATAATAATCTCTTCTTGTTTTAGCCATATCTGGCACCTCCCTAAAATTTAATCTTATTACTCTCTAAAATATGTTTAACAAATGCACCCTCATAATTAAAAGGTGCATCTATAAATAAATCATTTTTTTCAAGATTAATAATTCTTTCCTTCTCGCCACAGCAAAATCTGTACAATGCGGATTCTGTGCAATCAAAACCTGTTCCGCTATTAAAAGACATAACGCCATATACACCAGTTGATATTACTTCATCATCGTCATCAATATCTGACCAAAAACTGGAGTAGGCTCTGCCATGTGAGTGAATTTCTAGTACTTTTAAATAATTACCACAAAAGCTGCTTTCACTTTCCAATGGTGAAACTGAACATATGCTTGCCATTTGAGAGGGAATAACCAGCTTATAATCCTGATTACTTATATCCCAGTAAACCCTGGCAAGACACTCTATGTTATAGAGCTGTGCAACTTTTGAAAATAGACTGACAATGCAGTTATATATATCTGCAGGAATTTTTGGCAGTCTTAATTTAAACATGTATGCTCCACCCTGTTTTAATGCAAGGTACTGTGGGCGAATGCATATATACGAATATTCACCATCATAATCATATTCTTTAAAGAATATGCTCATTGGTTCATTCATTTTTTCTTTAATAATTTCTGTTATTCCCATATCTAGGACCTCCATAAATAAAAATAAGCAATGGTTTCAGGAGAAACCATTGCTATACAAAAATCAACCTTTACGACCACCTTTGAGACAGATGTAGAACAGATTAAATTCCTTGTGAGGAGTTATCTCTATTCTTTCTGCAACATTTTTTTTCACAAAATAGTCGCGCAGCCCTTCAGAATCATTTTCAGGGATATTGTCAGCGAAGTACTGACATATCTCTTCTAAAGAGTACTCTCCGTCCATATTATGAGGTATGGTATAATATCCTTCCCACTTAATAACAGAATCAGGTTTAATTTTAAATTTTTTTGTATTTGTTGATGATGCTGAGATTGTAAAGTTAAGAGTAACCTGATTTAATGCTTTATCTAAGGCAATAAATTTAAGCTTACCTTTTAATGCAGGATATATCTTAACTACGGCTTCTGATAAGGTTTTGGTATTAACCTCCCCTGTTCCATCAGCAGATATTTCTTCTGCTCCCGGAATTTTAATGGTAACTGGAAACATAAGACCAGCCCTGATATCTTTATCAGCAGCAGATTTTATTGATGGCATAATAACATGGTTCTTCTTAGCAAATAAGGTATCCTTGTCGAGAGAATACCCATTTTCATTAAGATGATTAACAAGGTCCACGGATTTCACATCGTTATCACATACATCAGATAAATCAATTTCAAGTCCGTCAAAGTAGAATTTATCCCCTTCTTTAATATCAATAGAAGAAGAACCATCGCCATATGTGCATAACAGTGTATCCTCTTCATAAGAAAAGGTATAAATATCAGCACACGGAATATTTTCCTTAATGTACTGTTCAACAACTGTATTAGGAGCTGAAGGTGTATCAACTCCAAGACTTTCAGCTGTTAATTCTAGTTTTCCCCAGTTATTTAGCAAAACAATACCAGGTAATTTAAGACAGTTCTTAACAGAATTCTTATCAACCTTTTTCTCAACCTTTTTCTCAACCTTATTTTCCTTTTTTTCTACTACAGGAGTTTTGATTCCAAAATCTCCCAACATATCAAACAAATTCATATTTTCCATTTCTGGTACCTCCTAATGTTAAATTATGTCACCAAAAGTGACACCCAGTGGCTTTAACCACTCGTCTTTAAATTCTTTTTTGTTTTTTAGTTTGGTTAGCAATGCATGAGTACAAGACGCACTTAAACAATCTTTCGTATATGTATTAAGTAAATCATTGTTATTCTCTGCAGCTAAAAAGAAATCAAGAATTTTTGTGCTTTCTGCTAAACCATTAACTTTCGGGATTTTTAATGAACCCCAACAAATACGGCAGTCGTCATGCACATTAGTGTATGGATAAGCACAGATTTCCATTTTACTATTGAGAGCATATATTTTGGTTTTTTTGGTATCTACCATTTGATCCTTAATATACAACTCAAATAAAAGTGTTGGCATGGGGATATTAAATACATTTCCACCATAGTTGAAGAAGCACATGCCAGCTTTCTTCTGTATAATTACCTTAGCCGAAAAAAGAGAGCGGTTTTTGGCAAGGCGAAAAGAAATAACTTCATCAGGAATATATCTTATAGGATCGTAATATATTGTTTCCTGTGTTTCTGTTGAGGAAATACTGTCAATAAAATCCTTTAATGTTACCCTGAAAGTTTTTCTGTTCCCATCGGTTTCGCAGATACAAGTGACATCATCGCCAGTATCTTTAATTGTTGCTGTTAAAGTCATGTTTACCTCCTATCAGAAAAGTCGTCGAGTTTTTATTCTTGGTTTCTCTAATACGCTACACATGAATAAAATACTAGAATTCGATTTTTCCATTTTGTTCTCTGCGGTTGTTTTAAAAAACTCGCAGGCAGTGAGTACATCTCTAGGGGAATATCCTTGTATCTGAGATGTATCCGTCATACCAAGAAACATTTCTAAGAGATTCCGTTGTCTTTCGCAACTCTTATTGTTCCTTTCTATTACCTCATTTGCTCTCTCTAATGTGGTAATATCAATTTTGCACGCCATATCTGGCACCTCCTATATTTTATTTTCCATTAACATGGAACTATTTATATTAACGATGGACCTAATTTTGAGTATAAAAAAGGACTCCGTGATAAATCACAAAGTCCAATGGAATACATAATTAAATACATCGAAAATACCCCGAATCACAGCATAAGCAGCTGTGAAAACAAACAATATGAGCATCATATTGCTCCAAAAATAAATTAATAATATGATACTAATATACAACATTTGCAATATAAATGCAATAAAGCAAAAAACACAGTCACATATCTTTTCAGATATGTGACTGTGTTGATAAGTACTATTTAGTAATAGTAACATTATTTTTAGTATCGTCAAATTAAACAAACGCTCTAATCAGATTAAAATAATCATTTACAGTTAATTGACGAAGTTTTGTAAGTCTTATTGAATTTAAGATTTTTTCCTGTAATTCAAGTATTCTTTCCTTTGAATAATTGAATATTCGAACTGGGTTTCCCCAGTACTTACCATTTAGCAGACTATCTTCTAACAGCTTATTAAAGCCACACAGCATGCATAACAGCATTTCCTCGTCGATTTTTTTTATCAAAGAATCATCCTTGTCTTTCAGAGCTTCAAATGTAAATAAAATGTCATTAGATGCTGTTAGATTAGATAATTCCATGAACAAATTACATATCTTTAAGAAATCCTTATTATTCATCACATCTCTGCAGCCTTGTGTAAGTGTAGCGATAATCCACACCGGATATCCTAATTCATCAGCTGTTGAAGTTAATTCGCATTCTGACATAAGTGTACCCGCAAAGTAATACACGCAGCGGTTACTAACTGTCAGCATAAGCCTTTCTGATGTGCAGATAATAATCAGATTTTTCTCTGCTCCGTCTTCGAGTACCTTGAGCAGTTGATTCTGAACAGCTGCACTCATCCTTTCCCCATCGCGTATTACATGGACATGAACATTTCCAAACGGATTAATATTGGCAGACTGATTTATAACGCTGATTTGCTCCAGAGTTATTTCTCGCTTACCTTCTTCTAGCTCTATGATATTAACATCAGCTGATCTAAGTGGATTACCATTAATCACTTTGCTTGCTATATCAATTGCTTCATCAAACACTCCAGAACCGTTTTTGCCAAGCAGGATATATCCACCTCTTGGGTTATCAAGTATTCCCTGATACTTATACATACTTATCACCTTCTTCTCATTAAATAACCGCTTCGACTTTTAAAGAAATCATCAGTTGATTCCGGGTGTAATTCTTTATCTTCGGCAAGACATAACAGATGCCCATCAGTGGCAGCAGAGAAATCATCAGCCTTGTAGACAATTAAACCCTCAAGAATCCGGGGAGTGCAAACCCCATATTCTCCATGAGAAGCTAATATAATATGTTCTAAGAGTTCCAATTTAATGTCGTCTATTGCTTCATTACCATTCGATATTATTGCAGTGTTAGCTTCGCGAAGCATTCTTGCCCCCAAAACTAAATGACCGGACAAACCTCCAATAGTAGAGATTTTCGCACAAGGAAAACCTCTATACTCCATGCATTTTCCAATATCATGGAGTAAAGCACCTGCAATTACAAGGTCACTATCAATGTTAGTCGAATACTCCTTAACATCATTTACTGTAGCTGACATTTTTAAAAAAGCATCAGCTATAGATGTGACCTCAACAATATGTACAAGCAATCCACCGATGAAGGAATGATGCATCTTAATGCCAGCCGGCAATGTTTTAAGAGAATTGTAATTCTCGTTGAAAAGATGCTTAACAACATTCTTTATACCCTCATCATTAATAGACGAAATGTAAGAATTAAGAATACCAACAAGTCTTTTTTCCTGTTCGGAAGTAAGACACTTAATAATATCAGACATATTATAAGTTCCTTCGGCAGCTTCTTCCATGACACTGACAGATAAACTTGGTGTTCCTTCCCAAGTATTAACTTTGCCGGTTATAGAAACGATTTTTCCGATAAGTTTTTTCTCCTCTCCGGTAAAACTTTCCTCCCACTGGCGGGCAGTGTGAGAACCTGTTGCGTCACTTATCACTACATTTGCATATTTTGATTTCGTTCCAGAACAAATCTGATAGTCCTGAACATAGAATATGCCTTCCACAATATTTCCAATATTATTTTTTAACTCATTTATCTGCATATCTGCAACCTCCACATTTAATTTAAAATTTTCTTACGAAATTCTTCAACAACTCTAATGCTGTTGTAATCATCAAGACAGCTAACTGTCTTTAAATAATCTTCTGCATCATTTAATGTGCCGCCTCCAGCAAGGAATTCAGCAAGCAAACCATAGAAGTCACTTACACTTTTGTATTTAAAGTTGTAGGACCTTTCTGAGCATGTATACTCTTTGGCAAGTTTATAGTCCTCAACAACATCCGATACAAAATCGTGAGAGGTAGCTAAAAACTCATATGCCATATCTTTCTCCATCGTTTTATTAAAAATATCAGCAATTGCTGATGTTTCTATAAATTTATGAATCTGACTGGTTACATTCATTTTCATAGCTTTTACCTCCTTCAAAAAGTACTTTAAATAATCGATCAAAGTATTCTTTTACCATAGACATAAATTCTTCATCATCAGGATATTCAAATGAATGTAAATCTCCTAACAAAGAATTGCTGACACCTAACACTCTTGACACATACATTTCAAAAGACCTGGCAAATATTTCGGTTGCATTCTTATAGTAGTCTGCAGAATACTTACCTTTTCTCTCTTTGAGCATATCTATACTATCTATATGCTCTCTGTATACTTCCTTAATCTGGTCAAAATCAGGTTTTAATGATAAATAATCTCCGCCTATACCAGACAGGCTGCCGTCATCAATCATGTGACCAAATTCGTGAACCATACTGCTCGGATTATTAATATCCACGCAAATACATCTGAATGCAGGATAATAAAGCCCCGAAGCTTTATGATTTCCTAATCTTCTAAATCGCAGGCTGACATTGTTAAACTTTGTAGCATTGAAATGCTTTTCAGCCAGAGCCCGCCATTCTTTTTCTAACACCCTGATTTTTTTGACATCGCAGAGTTCGTCAAACTCAACGAATCCGCCAAAAAAATTATGGAAATCAGACTCTTGCATTGCCTTCTGAATGTTTAAAGGGATATTTTTCTTTGTTTCAAACGAATGAGCATATTCGCTAGATGTTCGTTTGTTATATTCAATCATATCCTTTATTTCCACATCATAAGCTAATACTTTGGTGCAGTAGAATTCGACCAAATACTTGCTAAAAGAAGTCATAAAGCTGCTACCAAAACAGCGTATGTAGATTTCTCTGGCATTTCTTAAGGAATCAGGACAATATCCTAATAACGAGAGCGCTGCACATGTCTTAACAGGTAGGTTAGCATACACCATAACCCTCTTTCCATTGAATTGTGCCTGATCCGTTTCGAGCCGCACAAATTTAATATCAAGTATATTAGATATTTTTTCAAATTCCTCTTTTTCAGCTTCAATAGAGTAATAAATAACCTCACCATCTATGAAATCTTTCAGGGAATTTATAGCAATTTCCTTTGCAATTTCTTCTATGCTTTCCCTTTTGCTTAATTCATTAAAAATAACAGCCATAGCCATAGGAACGCATACATCTCCAATAATTTCTTTTGAAAGATGTGGATGTGTTCTATAATACCATTTAGAACCTCTTAATGATTTTCTCAGTTTATAAGCGGTATAAACCATTGGTATTATACTTGTTTCATCAATAAACTGATCTTTTGATTCCTCTGTTTTACATTTGTACGGAATAAGCTCACTGTATCCGTAGGAATAAAACAGAGTATTCAAAACATAATTGCTATAGGGATTATCTCCCATAGCATTTTTTAATTCAGTTGAAAAAATGACATCTCTGTTATCATTTTCGCCGACAAACTGCAATTTGCTTCTGCACCATTCAACAACTTTTTCAAAAACATATGAAGTATCGTAAATTTTGCGTTTTGAAAAAATCTTAAACAGCGAAGAAAGCTTTAATTGCTTCTTTTTCTCCGACATTTTTACTAATGAAAATACTTTATCCTTATTTTCACGATTAAGATAATTTTCATCAGATTCAGATAAATAAAGAGTCGGAGCTAATGAATTGGTGTTAAATATAGAAGAATCTAACAAATCCATAAGTGTTACCTGTTTCATATCTGATACCTCCATAAATAAAAAGAAGGGAGAATAATCTCCCTTGTTTAGAACAGAATTGACTGTAGATGCTTGTACTGATTACGGATAATATCACTTTTGATTTCTCTTGAATCAGTTTTACCAAAAAAGGCTTTAATTACCTTGTTGAGAGTAGCCAACTGAGAGTCTAATCCGGTAATCAAATTTTTGTCATTTTCTGCACATTCAAGCTCCACAATAACATCATCGCGAATGGCATCCAGGTCTTTAAAAGTCTCAATTAACTTCTCCATACCTTCTGCACCTTTGCGTGAATAAATCAATGCATCAAAAGAAGCAATGCTATCGTAGTAATCTCCAAGAGACCACCATATACCTGTAGCAGCAGTTACCCCATTTTCATTGATAGTTCCATATCGAAGATCGGTTACAACAACGACACAGCCATCATTAACTCTTAATAAGCAATCATAATCAGAATCATTGCATTTTCCTAAGTAAACGAAAGCACTTCCGGTGTCTATATGTGTGTATACCTGACCTTTCTCAAACTTGTTCTTTAATTGTAAATATTCTTTTGCCATTCTGGCACCTCCATAAATTATATTTCCGTTATTTGATACGGATAAACATTATATATAATCAAGCAAAGCTAATTCTGAGCATAAAAAAAGACTTTGTAGAAATTACAAAGTCCTTAAATATACATAATTAACCATGCTGGATATATCCCAATGCCATAGATAAAAACACTATGGAAAACAACTTATACGAGCATCATATAAATCCAAAAATAAAAATAAAAATATAATAATAATATAGCATATATAAGATATTTAAGCAATAAAAAAAGAGTTGTCCAGTTAAAAACTGAACAACTCAATAAAATAATCTGCTGATGGTTTTCCATTTAAGAAATAATCCCGTTACGCTAGTTATCTTTTAGCTCAATTTGAATTATTTGATCCCCGGATACCCACAAGGAATCAGATACTTTGAAAGGTATTCCGAATCCCTGAGCGTCATTCCAGTTTCTTATAGCATCCGCAATTTTTACGCTGCTTGTAAATGTACGACCATCTCTTAATGTAATTTCTACCATAGTAATCACTACTCCATTCCAAAGAGATGTTGCCATATATGGCATCACCTAAAATAAACCGTTTATGCCTTTTTGTCTAAGGGAAAGCTCTTTTATTTCAATTCTTTCCCGCTGCATATTCAGTATTTTTCTGATAGGTTCTTTATAGACTGCCCGATTTTTTAAAATCTGCCCATCTTTAAAAAATCTTTTCATATCGACAGAAAAGTATCCACACATTACATTTGCAAGGGTATCTACGCACCATACCATCTCGCCGCGGAATTCTTTCCAATAACTTCCGATTTTAACAGACATTGGGGTTTCAATGGATAGCTCCTTTTGAAGAAAGAAAACCTCGTAGAAATTATCCACCTTTTGTGTATCCCACCTGTTAACAGGAATACACATAGGAGCTTTAAAAAAACTTGCTCTCTTCCTTATTTCTAATTTCTTCCATTCTCTTTCTTTTTCTTCTGTCTTTAGAACAGCCTGTTCTTCGAGCCTCTTTAAATGATCGTCTATTAGATATAATTCGTATTTATCCGAATGGATTAAACATTCATCACAATAGGAATCATTGAAACATATTTCAGCACAGCCATCTTCTTCATAAAGAGAAGTTAAATTTTCAACTATCTGATACAAAGAAGCTGAACCCAAATTAACAATCTGACAGTTGCCTTTTTCAAGGTCAGCATCAGTTTTCCATATCTTTACAACAAGAGATGGAATTTTGATGCCGCAGGCAATTAAATATTCTGAAAGATTGTTAATGAAGCTTTCAGATATAATCAAATTAACTTTCCCCATCTGATTCCTCCTTTTCCAGATATATACCTAATTCAGACAGGTTACCGTCTGTTATTACATCTGCCATATTCCCTAATCCACAGGCGAAATTCCTTACTACAGATGGCATTTTACTCGAGCCTTCCACCTGAATAACAATATCTCCGCTTTCTTTAAGATAAATATAGCAATCCTGCGACGGGAGGGTATGCTGTACTGCATACAGTTCAAGAAGCGCATAACCGGTTGCTTCCAAGCAGATTATACATTTACCTGTTTTCTTTGTGAATATTACTAAACCATACTCCTTTGATAAGAATTTTTTGTCTATTACCATATCCGGTACCTCCATATTTTTATATTTCAAATTTCATATTTTCAAGATAGTGACACACAGTGTCGTTTAACTCATAACGAGTAATATATGCGTCAACTATCCTCTTGACAGATTCAAAAGGTGTTTTAATCACCAGCTGTTCTTCATTAACAACGGTGACAGAGCAGTCACTTATCAAGACATCAAATAAAGGATCAGTTTTTCTTATTTCCATTATTTTAGCCTTAAGTTGATTTGTCTTATGCTGGCTGGCTTTAAAAACACCAGCGGCTGATGCAGAATTAAAAACAATTCCGCCAGTGTAGTCACCTATTGTCATTGCACTTTCAAAAGGAATATCTTCATTATCTGTTTCATCAGGATTTGATAAGAAAGGGTTTTCAGCAGCTTTCTTCTCCTCTTCCTGCTGAATATGCTGAAACTCTATAGATAACATATCCTCAAGGGAAACAATATCCTCTTCGCTTTGCTCTTCGGTTTCCGGTTCTTCCGTAACCGTTTGCATATCCTGTTCCATTTCTGCTAAATCCGTGATATCAGCAGAGTACTCATAATCATATTCAGCGGCTGCCATATGAGAGTAATACGCATCTTCTTCACTGTCGGAATAACAATTATCCTGAACGAAATCATTGCTTTCTGCAGGATAAGTATTTGTGCTTTCTTCTAATGGTTCATCATCAGCCATTAAAATATCATGTGTCGGATGTTCTTCTGCATTAGAGTTAGCAGAAACATTTATGCCTTTTAATTGAGACTTTAACCTACCTATCTCAGCTTTTAGAGAAGATATAGAACTTTCGTTAGGTTCAATAATGCATAGTTTAGCCACTCTGACCTTAAGTGAGGCATAATTTCTTTCTGATAAATTTGAATAACATTCGTTGAAATTATCAGCTAAGCAAACTAACCTCTCAAGAGAAATGGACTCTACACCCTTAAGGGCTTCAGCATATGCAGCAGACGAACCATCTCGATTGCCAAACTTGGCTGAAAGACAATCAGACAAAGAATTATGCACCGTTTTAATAAAAGCCTCTGCGTTCACTCCGTTTTTTTCCTGTTCTTCAAGAATATTGTAAGAATGCACAATATCTCCCTTTGCAACATTCAAAACAAATTCCAGTACAGTTTCAGGACCAATGATGGCAAGGTATCTACGAACACTGTCTTCCGTAATCTCTTCTCCGTTAGAAAAAGGAGTGGAAACATGCTCAAAATTATTAACCGCTTCCCTCATTGAGCCGTCAGATATTTCGGATAATAATCTTAAAGCTCCCTCGGTATATCCCTTATTTAACTCTGTATTGAGATTACTAAGATAAGAAAATATATCCTCCTCAGAAATCCTAGTAAAGCTATATGCTTTTGCTCGTGTTTGGATTGTCTTAGGAACTTTCTCAAGCTCTGTTGTGCAGAGCATGAAATAAACATGTTTGGGTGGTTCTTCGATAACTTTCAGTAAAGCATCCCATGCACTTGATGAAAGCCTGTGGCATTCGTCGATTACATAGACCTTGTTTTTTCCTACCAGCGGAGCATAGCTTACGCCTTCAAGTAACTTCTCTATATCTTCTTTACCGCTGTTACTAGCAGCATCAAGTTCGTAATAATCCGAAAAGTTACCTGCACGTAGCGCCTTGCAATTAGAACACTCGTTACAAGGTTCTCCGTCAACAGGGTTTTCGCAATTAAGAAAACTGGCCATTATTCTTGCACTGGTTGTTTTCCCACAACCAGAATATCCCCAGAAGAGCATTGCATGATCTATATGTCCACGCTTCCTCATTTCATGAAGGACTTTGACGGTTGAAGTCTGTCCCACCATCATAGCTGAGTTCAGCGGTCTTAAAGCGTTTTTTAAATCGTTCATAATTAACCTCCTTATAAAAATAATGGAGTCTTTGTTATTAAAACAAAGACTCCCTCACTAGATAGCTGAACGGATGTCTAGTACACCACTTTCGATGACTTTGGCTTAAGCCATCTTTTTACTTTCTTGTTAAAAGGAATAAATATTTTCTTCTTAACAAGGTTCATTATTATAATCGTTACGATTATTCCCATTACGAATAACAGTTCATAGCCTGTTATTATCAGGAAGTTCGCCAATGAACTTCCTGTAATAGGAAGCCCTGCGCCGTAATTTTCGTATGCATGCTCATATATACATGTAAATGTCCAAAAAAACACGAGCAAGGCACCAAGTCCACCCATAAGCATCATTTCTAATGCATAGAGAGTGGACATAATTTTCTTCCTATTCCTGATCATTTTCTTTTTAATTGTCATTCTGACACCTCCGAAAATCCATTAATTAAATGGTTACATAACATATCTTGTAACAGTTGAAGTTCTTAAGATTCTTCCGTTAGCAAGATAAAATACAGCGGGCGCACCTATAATGGCGCTGCCATGTGTGTAGCTCACAGGTTCTGTGAGCTTCCCTCCACTGATTGTTTTTGCAGTAGAATCTGTAAAATATCTACTGCCACTCTTTGTTTCAAATACCATATCTAGCACCTCCTTATATTATTTTTTATCCCTATTGGGAAAAAGTATATTTATATAAACAACAAGCCAACTCTGGGCATAAAAAAAAGACTTTGTAGAAATCTACAAAGTCTTTAAAATATACCAATTAACTTGTTGAAAATATCCCCTATCGCAGTTTATATAAATAAACTGGATACCAAGCACAAAACAGCATGTCATGCTCCAAAAATAAAATAAAAAATACAATAATAATATAGCATATTAATGATTAATATGCAATAAAAAAGAAGCGTTACCGCCTCTTTTACTCCAAAATTGTCTACAATTATATTTTAGTCAGCATCTTCCGTCTAATAAGTAGACCGGCTCATTGTTTATAACAAAGTCATTATACAGGAACTCATCAAAAGTTTCCGTATCGTCTAACAATGACTCCTCTATCACATATTTTTCAAGTTCTTTTCTAGAGTGAAACACTGTAAATGTTTGTAGAAGTATATCAGCAACATCCTGGTCTGATTCTGCCGAAGTGATATAAATACCACAAATTTCATTGGTGTTACCCATCATATAATCGTGTACCTGATCCAAATCAGAATCAAAACACTTTAAAATAAGCAGTAAATTCAGCATATCTTCTGCAGATTTGACAATACCATAGGTATTCCATTTTTTCAGACTATACTTGTCTGAATCAGAAAGTAAGTCAATAATCTTGTCAGAAATGCTCTCCGATATATTTTCGTTTTGCATGTCCTGCACCTCCGGTTAAAAATCAGCTTTATAAGCAAATTTTTTTGTATTAATCAGGCTGCCCAAATACTGCATAGCTTCTGTGCTGGAGCAGGCAAATATTGCATGTCGGGCACAATCACAAAAAGTAAGCAGCTCGGAATCAGAGGAACAGATTTTGTATTTTCCGGTAGAGTTAGCATAGTAACCATCTGTATTTTCTATGCCTATTACATCTTTTTTGGGAAAAGTGTCTCTAATTTCCTGAAGAGTTCTTATACTATAGATTTCTCCATTTGTCAGAGTTTTGACCTCTAATACTATATCACTAACTTTACACATAGATTTTTCCAACCTCCTTCTATTATAATAATTAGCCTTTCTATTTATTGCGCTGATCCAGCCAAGATACTTCGTAATCATCTACGATTACAAATTCTCTATGATTGTTATCTTTTAAGCATCTGCTGTAGTAGTTACAGCCATTTTCTGAAAAAGAATAGTAAAAGCCCAGCTTATTAGCCAGATTTTGAGTTAAGCGGCCAATAAGCCAGATACTGCCTCTCTGCGTTTTATGCTGATGCGCAGTCTGCTCTTTGCATGTCTGGGCATAACATATAGCATCTGTAAGAGCAGTTATGCTTAATCCTACAGAGATTTCACCATCGGAAGAAATATTCTCCCGTATATTTTCTAAAATAGCAATACATTCTTCTATTTTCATGATGCAAATACCTCCTCGTTTGGTTTATTTAAGAAATTGGCAGCAGTCATAGCTGAATTATCAATGTATATATCAGCGGAAACTTTTCTTGTGTCTCCATATGTGGCAATGATTGAGTCAGTATTTTCATTTATATAATCAAAGAAAACATTGTGCTCATTAGCCAGATAATATACGGCATCAAGAAGTTCCTGCCCCTTACGGCAGGTATTAAGAATCCATATGTAATCATTTCTATGTTTTTTAATATAAGAAATAAGTAATAAATCCGGATTCTCCATCTGCGGATACTGGCAATTAACCAGTGTTCCATCAAAATCTACAGCTACAATAGGTTTTTCCTTAGTAGTAAACTCAGGTTTTTTGTCTACAATAGCTGTTACCATGTTATAATCAACGATAACAATGTCATTAAACATGATGGAACTGTCAATTTCTGCCAGCATATCACAGCCAAATGCCAGCTTATCATCAGTTTCATTATCAGTAATAACTCCGCCGTCAATTTCTCGGAAATTTGCATCATATATGGTATAATCTAACCCACATAAACTGCTTTCCTGTACGAGAACATAATAGCCTTTAACAAAAAAAGCCACATATTCTTCTGTTCCTTCATAGGTCTTACCTATAATTTTTTTCTCTTGCATATACTGCACCTCCATTAAAATATTTCCACCAAAGGCGGACTACATATATTAACAGTCAAGTTAATCAGAGCATAAAAAAAAGACTCTGTGAAAATCACATAGTCCAATAAATATACTTTATTAACTTAAACCGAAAATATCCCAATATTATAGCCACAGGGACTATAATAATCAACCAGTACGAACATCGTACCAATTTAAAATAAAATCACTAATATACAGTTAATATACTACACCGCAAAGGAAAAGGCAATAAAAAATCGATGAATAACCATAATAAGCTATTCATCGACCTTTTAAAAACTGTATATTAGTAATATGTTTTATTCTTACTAATTAAGATGTTTATCAACCCATTCAAACAATCGTTTTTCTCCAAGCTCTTCCATACAATAATCATAGAGCTTTGGGTTATAAGCACGAAGTCTGTTAAACTTTTCTTTTTGTAAATGGTATCCAACAGGACAGAATACACAACCTGTCCGTTCTTCTCCGCTTGTACGGTATTTACAGCCATTGCATGAAGAACAGTTTAGATTGACTAAATCGAATAGATTAACCTGTCCCGGTAATTGACCGTCAATGATTATAGAGCCATAGGGGGAAGCAAAGGGTATCTTGTATTTAACAATATACTCTAGCACATCCTGCTTAGTCCAAAAGCCCAAAGGTTTGCATACTGGCCGCTTGGAAAATGATAAGCAGCCTGTTCTTAAATAACTCTCTGTTCTTCTTGCGCTTTCCTCTGCTCTTAATCCCATAATAGGATTCCTGCCGGTTCTTTTCTCATATTTCCTGACCGGAATTTCTTTGCTGTCTAAGCAGCATCTATGGGAAATTTTTTCAGGACAATTTTCGGCAACATAAAGCCATTTCTTATATCTTTCACGATATTTACTTGGGTTGCCATTTTTATCAAGACCATTTAATTTATTTACAGCCCACTTCTTGCCCAGTCTATAACTCTCAATAGCCTCAGAAATATCCTTGCTTGGAAAACACCAGCCATCTTGATTTACAATTGTTTTAAGGTCTTTCTCAGGTTTTATTACATCTATATTACTGAAACACCTGACAAACTTTCTTATCTCCGGGTGTTCTAACCATGTGTCAATAAACACACCTTTGATATTTGAATCAAAGCGCCTTGAAAGATGCAATGTAACCAGAGAATCTAATCCTCCGGAGAAACTGACATAAACGCCATCAACTCCATACATATTGCAGAATTCCCTGATGCGTTCAAGGGACATTCTTTCCTTAATAGATAAAGGAAGAGACTGACGATATCTCAGCTCTTCCTTTGTCAAAACATGTTTGTATGCCATACCATCCACTCACTTAACATCTAAGTGAAAATGGATTCCCCAGCCCTGCCTTGCCATTACGCGATATTACAGGCGGGTTTTATGCATGTAATTTGCAGCTTGATACATACAACCTAATCTCACGATTAGGTTAAGCATGACTCCCTTCTATATATAAATTTCCTGTTGCCCAGCTTTTGATGCGGGCAATTTCAAATTCGTCCACTTCGGATACAAGGAAAAGCTTTGCACCGCAAATAGGACACTTTCTATTTCTCTTAGGCCTATTAAAAATCAGGTTAAGACCACTATGATTTTTACAAGGAATACCGGAAACATAATATCCCTTTTTTCTTTCTCTTCTCCTCTGACCTATATGAGAGATAGTATCAGCCAGTAGATAGCTGTCGTCGATCATCAATCTGATACCTCCAATCTTATTCTTATCCAAAAGTGAAAGGGAATACAGAATCATATTCCCAGGATATAAGCCTGCTGTTTGATAGCCCTCTCTGAATACCATCTATTAGATATTCAGGGCGGTAATGACACTTATGCTCTTTGCATAAAGCCATAATATCCATCTTTGATGCACACTCGATGAGTGCTTTTGCATCATTCTGTGTTTTAGCAAAAATCCCTACACACATAGGGTATTTTTCTCCAAGTTCAAACCATTTTTTTATAGCCTTTTCCGGATTTGAAAATTCATATAATTCGCCACAATCTTCAAACGGTTCTACTATCTGAACATAAATATTTTTCATATATTCTCCTCGTATAAATCAGTCATCATCAGGCATAATAAATGTAATATTATATTCCCAATAAGGCTTTTCGCTTGTATCTGTACCAACCTTTGCATTAGCTTTAGCCCAAAACTCTAAAACACTTTTACCATTATCATCAATCAATTCTAATATCTGCAGAGAATCCATAGGTTTATTAGCATATTCCGTTTTAAGTGCGAAATAAGCCATATTAATTACTTTATTTGGTTCAAAGCCTAAATGGATTATTTCCTGCATAAGATGGCTTGATCGAATAATGGGTACATCAAGAGAATACCCCACAGCACCTTCTTCAAATTCCTGTTCCTTAACTTTTATATGCATGTCCTGCACCTCCATAATAAATAAAAAAGAAGGGATAAAAAATATCCCCTCTTGTGAGTTAATGTTCCAATTCATTTAAGCAGTATCCTAAGACACTTTTCAGTTCCAGCTCGGAATATCCGGACTTAAGATGCTGAATACCAAGCAGGATACGCTCAAAACAGCTATTCAGCTGTTTAGTTGTGTACTGTTCGCATAAATAAGGAACATACCTTATGTTTGCTTCTTTCTTTGCCCGTTCCATTTTCTTTTTATCGCCCTTAAAATATGACAATTTAAGGGCATTTCGAAAATCAATGAGGCAGGCTGACAAAACAGCTATGCTGTTTTGTTCTACAAGAATATTATCTGCAAGCTCCATAACCAGCTTGCCATTGCAATTCATAAGGGCGTCCTTAAGAGCCCACACATTATCTTTTTTAAAAGCCGGTATAATACTATCAATGGCAGTTGTCGTGATGTCGCCTAATAATGACAACGAATCATGCCAGTTGGCTATTGCTGAACCTTCAATAATATTATCCTTCTCATATAAACCAATGCGCTTGGCTATATATTCAGCGTGTTCAGTACCAAACTCGTTGAAAATTTTTAAAACCATATCAGGAGTTACATTTAATTCCGTTATAACGCCAATTGCCCTGAGTTTATTACTTATCTTTCGATTTTTTACAAGTTTCCTGCAAATAATGTAAAGATTATTATTAATATCCTCACTCAAAGCATCTAATAAGGTTTCATTTGCATCAAGCGTATCGGTTTTAAATACAAGTGTTTTTGAACCACCTATAAAGGATATGGAAAATAAGAAACCATATTCTTCATTATCAAACTTATCTGATTCCAGATAATTGATACAATCCCTGTTTTCCGGCAATTCCTTTAAAAGAGCCTGTTCACACAAATATTTGTCTCCCGTAAAACATTTTACCATTGCAGACTACCTCCTTCTTCTTAAAAATGCTTCGTGGCAGCAGGTTTTAAATTCTTCCACCATATTTTCACTGTCCATATTTTTAATAATGAACAGTGATTCTTTAGCCCTGGTCATAGAGACATAAAGAAGCCTTCTTTCCTCCGGAGTAGGCTCGAATGCGTCTACACCGTAAATTACAACACAAGGGAATTCTTTACCTTTGCTGCTATGAGCAGTAAGCAGATTGAATTTCTCGTCTGTTTCCCTATAGGAAACTTCTGTGCTGTCTCCATAATTTACAAGGCTGTTCATGTAAAATAATAATTCAGACTTGGTCCTAATAATACGCTCATATGCCTTATCAGTAAGAACCTTAATGACAGGATGAAAGTCGAAACCAAACAGAATATTGATTATTCTGGATAATGTAGATTCCATAACACCATCCTCATAAAAATCATCAGAGGTCTTGAGATATTCAAGGGCTTTCAGTATCTTTTCATAAGCCTGGCCAAGTTCTGTATCACATGTAAGGCTAGTATTATTATTTAAGCAATCCATCAAAGAGCAGTTTTTTAATTTTATCTTTGAGAAATCATTCTTATCAGCACCGCATCGGATTAAAAGCCTGTAAAGAGCTTCATCATTGAGCTGATCGCTCATAAGAGTGAGTAAATCTCTGATAGACAAGAAAACGGCATCTTCAATTAAAAATTCCTTAGATGTTAGATTTCCTGTAGGATCTATGGATAATCCAAACTTATCCAATAAATTATTTTTCCTACAGATTATTGCAATTTCTCCCAGTTTAAATTTTTTCAGGAGACTTCCTATGATTATACCGATATCGGAAGGATTGTTTTTAAGGTCATAGAACCACACAGGCATACCATCTTTGTGAGCAGATATGTTTTTATTGTATCTGTCTGTATTGTTGCTTATAAGTGTATTGGCAACATCAGCAATACTTTTGGTGCAACGAAAATTATCCACCATAAAAACAATCTCAGCGCTTGGGAAATAATCTTTAAACCTGAGAGCAAAGCTTGGATCACCTCCGCGCCAGCTGTAAATTGACTGGTCAGAATCACCGACGCAGACAACATTTTCTTTACTTCCGGCAAGCATCTTAACCATTTTAAACTGAGCTTCATTAACATCCTGAAACTCATCAACCATAATATACTTAAACCTGTTCTGATACATTTTTAAGATATTAGGCTTGTTTTCAAACAGTTCTATTGCTTTGGATATTTGCTCATCATAATAGATATAGTTATCTACTTTAAGAAGCTGTTTATAATACTCATATACTTTTAAAGTGTTTTCCGTATCGTCCTTTCCGGCTCTGTTCTCAAGATATGCGTCAATACCGTATGTTTCAATGTTCTCAATCTTTTTATAAAACATATTAACAAGACAGTATTCGCCGCCCTGAAGAGCGCTATAGTTTGCTCCCTTCACCCGTATGCCTTCGTTATAGCAGTCAGATAATGCCTTTTCAATGAGAGGCTTTTTATCCACATCTTCTGCAAGACGGACATCTCCAACCATAGACGAGCATTCCCTTAATATGTTATATCCCAAACTGTTAAAGGTCTCGATTGAAACATCAACACAGCCTTTTTTTGTCAGTCTAGCTTTCAGCTCGTCTTTTGCCTTGTTAGTGAAGGTCACACACAGAATATTATTAGGTTTAATTCCCTTATTAACTAAGGCACAGCATCGCTCGGTAAGTACAGCTGTTTTACCAGCACCGGGAACAGCTTCGATGTACATAGCACCATTCACATGGTCTATTACTTTCTTCTGGGAATCAGTATATTCATATGATTTACTCTCTTCCGTTCTTTCGATAGATGGAAGTTCTTCCTCTATGCGGACAGTCTTAAGCCTGCAGTTTGTTCTCTGGTCACATTCACTGCATTTGCAAGTTCTGTTTACCTGCAGTGCATATGAGAGATTACCAGAATCCTGTGGAGAATAATCAACAGAAATTATGTTACTTCCTTTGCTGAGTTCGTAATCTGCAAAAAAATCCTTTTTCTTATCATCCTTCTTACTGGTCAAGTAGAATAATGATACCTTTATACCCCTGCCGGGATACATTGTCCTAATGCCGTTATAAATAGCATTAATTGTAATCGAGTTTATAGGTTTGTTAGCATCTGATCTTGCGATGTAGCTTTCAGCTGGTAGTCCTGAACGGATGTAAATGGCTTCAATATATTCTTTCCGATCAATTACTAAATCAGCCATACCAGTTATCTTGTCAATCCGAAAATCACAATAATTTTCACCATAAGAAAAATCGTATTTTACGCTGGATTTACAAGAATCACCGCCTATATACTCAAGTAAATAACCACCAACTCGAAGCAGTTCGGCTTCAAGTTTCATTTTCATTGCATCCTCTTCACATGAATGAATGAAAAAATCTTTTGGAATTGATTCAACAGCATTAACAACAGCTGAAACATAGTCAGTTTCATCAGATAATGCTGCAGAGAGAGCGTTAATACATTTTCTTATTATCATACGCTTCTCACTTGTTCTTGATTTCATTCCTATACGCTTTATTGCGTATAATTCCGGGCATGTGTTTAAATAACACAGCTCCTTTACAGTTAAATTCGCCATATCTGGCACCTCCATAAAAATATTTCCACCAGAGTGGATTTCATATATATCAACAGTTAAGCTAATTCAGGGCATAAAAAAGGACTCTGTGAAAATCACAAAGTCCAATAAATATACATTATTAACTTAAGCTGGAAATATCCCAATATCATAGCCTCGAAAGCCATAATAACCAATCAGAATGAACACATGCTGATTCAAATGAAAAATAAATAATATGGCTATAATATACCATATTAGCAGGCATTAAGCAATCAAAAAGGAATTCTTCCTATCTGAACGGAATCGGAACTGCTGTAGCCGATTTCATTTTCTTTGCGGACACTAATATGGGCTTCAAATTCTGCGTGACATATGCCGCATTTTAAGGTCCTGATGATATCTATTCCAGGATAAGACAGAAGCGACATTAGTGATGATTCATTTTTGTATTTTTCCGTGTATTTGTCCAGTAAAGCCTGTTCTTCATTTGTCAATTTAATAGTCCAATACTGATGCTCCTCTTTGCACACAGGGCATTTTTTATTGATTCTGTATAATCTATCCATTATTCCTGATTCCTTTCTCCAGAAAGTTTTGCGGCCAGTTCTTCAGAAAGATTGACCAGTGATTTGTCTGCTGCCATGAACATATCTTCATAAGCAACTTTTCTGTATCGCGCTCCTAATCTTCCAACATGTGATATACCAATATAGTCCGCAATCTCGTTATCAGTAGCACCACCGGCTTTCATGTACACAATGGCACAGTGCCTTAAGTCCTCAACTGTAAATTCAGATGGAATACCAATTTCGGTCAAATATCTTTGCAGTTTTCGCTGCAGGTCTCTAGGCTTCATTTGATTGTTCCGGCGGTTTACAAACAGGTATTCAGATACGCCCTGTCTGAGGTGAAACGAAAGCAGGGAGAGAACATCTTCCGGAAGTTTTATGTTTCTGTGATATCTGCTGCCGTTTTTGACGGTAACACCACGGAGGACACCATCTTCATCAGTAAATACATCTGAATCCTTTAGAGAGCATATCTCAGAAGTCGAAAGTCCGCACTTGGCAGCCAGACTAAATATGAGCCTGTCGTTGTCATTACATGCTGCTAACAGCATTTCTACCTTATCAAGTGCGGGAATATCAGAAGAAGATAACTCCTCATCGACAGCTTTAACAATTATGGAATCAAAAGGATTGACATAATCATCAATAAAGCTGCACTTAGCAATGAAATCACCAAGAGAACGCAGAATAGATATGTGTGTTACGTGAGTTGTGTGTTTAATTTCTCCTTTTTCCTCACGATCACATAGATTCTTGTCAAAAGCTCTGGCATCGTCTGCAGAAATATCCTCAAAGGATTTTGAACAGTAATTCATGGCAGCATTGATAACCATAGAATAAGTAGCCTGTGTCTCCGGCTTTAACTTGCTGAAAAAAGCAGGTTTTATCGTCATATCAAATAAATCACTCACAGTATTAATCAACCTCCAATCATTAGAATTATACATAGAAGAATAGCAATATAAGAAAGCTATCCGACAATATCAATAATCACTATAAATATTATAGCAATATACTGAAAAACCGTCAAGACGCAATATGAATTATATCTGCGACATTCTCTCAAAGGACACACATTCTCTTTTTCCACGCTTCAATCTAAACTTCCTCGTGCCGGACGGCAATATTTCATCACCCTGCGGCGCACCTGCTGCCACTAATTTTCATCAGGGGGATACCCTTTCTTTCTGACATTCCGCCTTTCTTCGCAGAGATTTATTTTTCTATATTTTGCCAATGAAAAAATCCTTACCCACGATCCTGAATTCTCGCTTCTCTCCTGCTCTCCTCTCTCTCAAGGGGAAGAAATGGAGTTAATCCTTCCTGAGAGTAGAGGGAAAAGGGAGAAAGGGAAAGAGGGTTCTCCCCTGGAGAGGATTATATTATGATGAGAAAAGGTATCATGAGGGGAAGGGGGAAAGGAAGGGAGCTTCTCCTGTAAATTACAAGATAATGCAAATATAAAATCTCAAATTGAATGGGTAAGGATTTACATTTCTCTGCAGGAGGAAAAAATCACTCTGGGAAAATGGAAAGGTACGGTTGACACAAAGAAATTAAAATTATTATCAGGAAAAATATGCCGGCTGGCAGCAGATACATGGTGGCTGCAGGGAGGAAATAAAAGGATACATGGAGGAAGAAATATACTTCCGGGGGAATATGTCGTAGATATAATTCATATCGCGTCATTAATGGTCTTTGAAAAAGGTGCTGCCACGCTTCCTTATTGAAAGATTCTATGCAGCACCTTCTGATCACTCTGTATTATTCATACTTCTTACTATACCTGTCAAGAATTTCATTAATCTTGGCAATTCCATCTTTTCCTAAATCCTGGGATTCACATATTGTAGCAATCATATCAACAGTGTTTCCATTGTACCAGAATTCAACATTACTCTTTAATAGCTCTCTTCTGTATTCATCCTCAGTAATGCGCACAACAATATAAGCCGGCTTTCCTTTACGATATGTATCAATATACCACTTATCTTTTAACTTACTTAAGAATGTTACAACCGTTGTTCTTGCATAAGCCTTTTGATATTTATCGTTCAACTTATCAATAAGCTCCTGTACTGAAATCTCTCCCGGTGCTTCCCACACAATTTTCATTATCAATGCCCCGCATGGGCTTAATTCCTTAAAGTTATTTTCTGCCATGTTTATTTCCTCCTTGTCTTATCTTATACATGATCTGGCAGTCCCCAGTTTCTATCCGAAGGGCTGATGTTAAATATCTGTCTCTTTCTGCTCTTTACGACATCCTCCATAACCTTCTGTTCCAGTTCTTTATCAACTCTATCCGGCAATTCATGAAGTATTCTGCCTCTAAGCAATTTCTTCATAGGCTCATTCTTAGTCACTAATATACTGTATGTATGCCCACATGTTAGTTCTGACACAACTTTGTCCCACTCATAGTCACCATCTCTATCCCATGGGAAGTACAACATAATATTAACTTCCTCCCCTTCGATTCTTGCCCAGCAGCACTTATCTTCGATAGATTTGACTGTTCCTACGATTGTTGAGCCTACAGGATATCTTCTATCCAAGCCCTCATATGCACCGGCTTTCGGTGTCTTAGTAATACACTTGAATGCCCCGGCAAGCTGTTTATCCTCTATTCCATTACCATATCTGCCGACAGCAGATACATGGCAGACCGTTCCTACAAGTTCTTTGAAATTATCCTCTGTAATCTCGTCACCTTCCCAGCCTTCAAATCTGATTAATCCGGGAATACCATAATCACCGATATCTATATTAAGTATCCTTTTCTCCAAATTCACATATGTAATTCTGGCTGGAATTCTTGTAAAATCTCTTTCCCTGATCATTCCCTCAAGTGCATTCAATACCTCTCTGTTTTTTCTAATCTTTTCTGCTTTTTTCTGTGATACATAAATGATAGGTCCGGCAGGTCCTTTGGTCTGAATGCCCGTAACAGCTACACTTATGTTTTTTTCAAGAATTACACTTGCTTCTACTTTAGTTTTGCCCTCCAGCTCATTCCTCAAATCGTCACTCAGCTCCTGCCTTGACAGAATGATTGTAACTCCATCAATATTTTTCTTAAGATTCTTTTTGGGCGATATTTCCGAAAAAACTTCATTTAAAATATAATTCTTAGTCAAGGCATCAGAATACCTTCTAACCACTTTTCTCTGTTCAGATGTTAGAGCCTTATTCCCATTCTTATCTGATTTCTCAATCACGCCCTGCTCCATAGGCAAATTCTGAGCAAAAATTTTTGCATAATCCATAAATGCAATACCTCCATTTGTTTTTTATCTACAAACAGCATTTATCTGCTATATCTTATAGCTGCTGCTTATATTTGAATGTTATATCATTGCCACTGCTATGACAAGCCCTTTCTGGGATACATACAGTCCGCATCTATACAGTAAATCCCAGCTTCTTGGCAGTCTCACTGGTGAAACGCTTTCCTTTCTTCTTATTTTCGCCAAAAAGTATGCTGAATTTTCCATCATCAGCAATCTCAAATCCATTTTCACCAATCTTGTACGCGAAAAATGATTCGTTTACAACCTTATTTACATTAAGAATTGCATCTGCAGTAAAAAGACTCTTTTCAAACAAAAATGCACATCTTTCATAGATTGAGTTTGATAACCTGTCTGAACATTTTTTACTGTCAATAACAAAAATAACAGCCACATCATCACACGGTTCTTCTTCTCTTTCAGTAAGATTCTTAACAGCTTGATTTATAAACCCTAATCTGCTCTTTATATCGTCTTCTAATGATTTCTCCGTCTTCCACTTTTCAACGCTATAGGAAACAGGCTCAACAATAACACCGTACCTCTTAGTCTTATCTTCCACCTCTTTAGTACACTCCACAACACAGAAAAGCTTCTCTTTTCTTTCCTCTTCCTTTCGATATACCGTTGAGAGAAAGCTACTCTTTTCATGGTCAAGCACGCATCCATTATTCTGCATCGCATTTAAAACCTTGAGCGATATCTTATTTCCCACAAGCCTGAGCAGGATATTGCTTGTACATTCACTCATAATATTTTTATCATATGTGAGTCTTGGCACTTTACAATGTCTCCTGACCGTATCAACTCCTGCTAATGTGCTTACATAATACGTGCCATGACTCTCGTCTGAACCTTCCTGTTTTAATACGAAAGACTTTACAAGTCCTTCCCGCACTAATATGTCCAATCTGTTCTTAATGATATCCTCTTCAAGGCGCACCATAACAGGTATTCCATACAGTTTGATATACTCTATAATAGTGGCTGTGGTTGCTATTACCAGCTCTGTAACAACCTTAGTAATCCATATGTCATGCTCCCTTATAACATTAGTCATTACCCGGTGTGACAATACATCGTAATCCACCTGATTTCTCATAGCCTTTGACTGAACATGAAAATAATCACCTTCTCGATATGTATACATGCTTTTTTCTTCCAGTAAAGATATATTATATAAGAAGTCCTTTTCCAAATCAGACCATTTTTCTAAAAATTCCGAACTCATTATGACCTTACTCCTCTTTTTCTTCTTCTAATTTTTCCACCAGTGTTCCAACATAGCGGATTCGTTCATTAATATCATTAACCTTTTCTATTTTCACAAGATACTTCTCATAACATTCATATCTTTGTCTTTTCTTGCCTTTCGCTCTGATCATAACAGCGGCATCTGCAACAGTTTCAATGTAAGCAAATCCTCCCCATTCTCTGTTTTGAACAATAGTACACACAACCTCATCACCTACGTTATAAACTTCTCCTGACAGATAAGCCCCTCCCTTTCTTACACAGCGGTATCCGCCTGCAACCAGTGGTCTTGCATATCGCTCACTGTCTCTGCTCTGCCTCTTCATTCTTTTTACAACTCTTACATACACAACTGTTCCCGGCTTAACCAGCCACGGTTTTATTATCGATGAGCCCAGTTCAGACCAATCATCAAACGAACAAAACCCCTTTATGCCATACCCGCCAATGTCAAGTACAATTCCGCACATACTCTCTAATACGCACACCACCTTTGCCGGAAACAGAACTGTCTTTTTTAAGGCGATAACTTCATCAATGGCTCTTTCTGCTTCATGTTTTCTATCATTTAATGTGCGCTTTTGGGATACATATACCACCGGTCCATATGTTCCCTCTTCATTGTAGCTTGTTACTTTCACCGTATACACTTTATCAAGTGCAACTGATTTCCCCTTATAATCCCTCATAAGCTGCGCACCTACATCATTCATTAATGCATGCCAGCTCATGATGATAGTTATGCCATTATCATACGAAAAAAGATAACCGTTTTTCGTAATTACATTAAACTTAATATCTATGGCCTTCGATTCTGTCATACATTTCATGTAGTAATCCATGCGCTCTCTGGCCAAATCTGTCCATATATATCTATACTTTTTCTTTTTCTTAAATTCGTCTTCTTCCTCAGCCCAGCCAGCAAGAATATCCGAAAACTCCTCTTTAATATTGGATTGCTCCAAAGTATTTTTATCTTCCATTACTTAAATATTCCTCCTAAGAACCTAACCCCTACTGAAGCAACAATAAGTGCAATAGGCACTGCAATGCAGTAACCATACAATCCTAAATCTTTCTTATTTGAGTCATACTTGCACAAAGCAAACCTTATTAACCCCTGTGCCTCAAATATCGTAATAAGAATTGGTGTCATTGTAGATATGCCGCCTAATACATCATTAAGACCATTCATAATTCCTGCATATGCGCTTTGTCCTTGCGAGGCTTTGTAAATTGTATATTTCCCAACCATGTTTAAATATAATTGACCATACTGCAATGTCTGGTTCTGGCTATGCAGCCATATGCCATTAAGTGTCCCTATCCCAATAATGAATATCCACAGCAAAGCTGGAAACATGAATCCGAATCCATAAATGCCTAACCTTTTCATTTTCTTATTTTTTCTGCACAGCACAAACATAAGCACTCCGGTAAGCCACGATAAAGCTGTAAGATATCCTCCCATAGCTTTTATACCAATGTAAAACCGATAACAACCTCTTAATACAGCCACCATAACAGTGTTTCCGTAGCTTGGATTTATATTGGACGCTCCATGTTTAAGCTGTTCCAAAGTATTATTCACATTATCATTCGCCCCCTGAACGGCATCATCAGCTTTCTGATCTGCCTCCTGCTCAAGCTGCTCTCCATAACTTTTTGAAGAATCTTCGTCTGTACTATCTGCCTTAACCATAACAGGAAGAAGCATTATAAAAAAAACTGACAGACTTATAAATAAAAAACGCTTCATTACTGAAATCCTCCAGGAATCTGACTGTTAATATCGTGCCGACGCTAAAGAAATATTGTCAAGTGTTTATATTGAGTTTTTTCAATGTTTTAATTTCAAGGTAACATAAAAAGGCAGAGCTAAACTTTTCGTCTGCTCTACCCTTAATTTCAAATATACATCTATTTATTATTTACTTTTCTTTCATTCTCAACTCTAAAACTATCCGTAATATGCTGATACATCATTACTTTACAATGCACGCCTCCATACGCCGCATCAACCTTGACATATCTGCCGGACAGAAAACCATCACTCAGCTTCTTTTCGGTAAATACATCTTTTGAATACTTATCTATCCGACGGCATTCAGTATAACCATGCCACTCAATCATATCCATATACCGCTGTTCTATCCCGTCGATGTAACCTCTCCTCCACTCAGTACACATGTAGCAAGAGCTGACAATGCTGATAATCTCCCCACACTTATTTCTTGCCACCTCACAAAAACAGTCTCCAGGGTTTAATAACATTGTAGGTGTGCCTCCAAGACTGACTATATCCCTCTTGTATATATCAATTACAGACGCACTATGATAATTACCATCTGAGTCAGTATATTCAATCCACGGTTCTGACCTAATAAATCGTTTCCTGTCGTTACGATAGGGAAAATCGTTATCACCCCTAAATTCAATCAGCTGATATACAGCCCTCTTTCCATTATCATCGGTCATTTCAAAAAACTGTCCATCTTGGGGAATCTGTCCAAGTGTTCTAAAAAAACGCTCAGCCTGATCAACACGCAATTGACCACCTCGTTTCCCCCCCCCTATACCAATCGCCCAGTTTGTATAGTAAGTGTAAAGTCCATTTAACGCTTCATTAAAAAATGGACGAATTGTCGGGATTATTATTGGATTAGGTTCATTGACGAAGTTTGGCACAGATTTCATCTGCAACATATTACATGAACGAAGTGCCACATAATTATTGTTATATGATAGCTGATAGCTAAATATCGCTCCATAATATCCATTTTCCGATTTTCGACAGTTAGAAAGTACTATAAAACAATCTCCCAGAACAAACTTCTGACCAAATATCATTAGTCCCATTATATCCTCCGAATAATAAAAACCTAATATTTACATGCTACTGTTATTACTATAAATTGTCAAGATTGACTAATTAGATGTTATTTCCTATCTGACAATATCCTGATACCCTATAATCAGGACAATTCATTAATCAATTATGCTTTCCAACACTTTTTTCATATCATTTGAATAGATTGGAAAACATGAGCTGGTTGTCATTCTCTGCTTCATCATTATATCCATATCTCTTGTGCTGTATGGCAGTGCCAGAATTTCCTTACATTTTAACTGAATATCGCGAACAACATTAACTATTTCTTTATCGCTCGGTCCAAGAATTATAAATGTTGGTTCAATATTCAGTGACAAAAATTGATTAGTCACTGATGATATTGTTGCCCAGGAATAATTAACAATAACAAAATGCTCACAGTTCCTGCCTGACCATACCTTACCCATTCCCATGCAGATAAACTTATAATCACATTCTTCTTCTGTATAGCCTTTAGCCACTACTAAATTATTCCGGCATACAATACCAAATGCGCCACTGATATCTTCAAGCTCTGTCACAACAGTTGAAGTAGCTGCAAGGTCACATACCACAACCTTCTTATTGCGCATTAGAAGCTCCAGAACAGACGCAATAACTATATCTGCATATCCATTTCCACAGAACACCATTTCCTTCATATTTTAAATTCTCCTTCATTTTCTACAAATATCTTCATATATGACAGATATATCAGCACAATCAGTTCTCCAGTCAGGACATAAAGGTGTACTGTATGCTTTAATTGATGCCTTCCCTCCCACAGAAGAACATCTCTTAGCCATCTCTCCCAACCTTGATGCCGGCAGCATAGGGAAAACATAACTGATATTTGTAACAATACTGTTTTTAAATGCAACATTGGTTAAAAAATTGTCAAGCTCCGGCAGCTTCCATTCGCTTCCGGATGCAACAACGATTCTTTGATTCATTTTAAAGAAGTTACTATCCACTTCTGATCCAAAATCTACGATTACATAATCATAATTATCCCTAAAACCCGTAACAAACTTCGTGTAATCGCAAAAAGGGAAAAAGTCTATGCCGTTATAAGAAAACATTTGTGTTAATAATCCGTTAAAATTCTTCTTAGGAAAAATTGTTCGGTATATATTAGCAAAAGCATTATTGCCTCTTTCAAAATTTCCCACATATGGTCTGTTCTGTTCCACAATAGCCACCTTATGATTCTTTGAAAGATAATGAGCCAGCTGCATTGCAAAATGGGTGCATCCCACTCCCCTGGACACAGCTGCAATCCCGATTTCTATGGTAAAGTCGCTTGTTTTTTTCTTCGGAGTTACAGCTCTTATTTTTCCTTTATTTTTATTTTTTCTGAATGAAAATAGTAATGATTTAACTTCTTTGACTTCTTCCTTATTACTTGTATCTTTGGATATAACTGGCTCTGCAGGCTTATATCCAATCAATTCAGGAAGAGCAGCAACAGATGTATCCTTAATTCCGTTTAAATCACTATCCCCATTGTTGAAATTGACAGAATTAAGAGTAAAACATGACTCAAAGCCTGTCAGTTCCTCAAAATTTTCAATCTTTCCCCTGTCAGATACAAATTTAATGTTCATATCCGGTCTTGACTGTGCCAGTTTTCGTATTCCCTCAAACTCACCCTGTTCATATAAACACTCGCTATCCAATACCACAATTAAATTTTTTAAATACGGTAAAATAACTGCACAATCATCATTATCATAATACGAACCAAAATCAATTACTTTATAATACTTACCAAGTCCCAGAAATAACCTGTGCGTCTTCTCAACACTCCAATTTTCTTCAACTGACCAATCAGTAATTGGATTTGGCACACAAAAATTTATGCCTTCAAATATATTACTCTGCTCCGATACTGCCTCTCCCCTATCAATTTCAGAGAAATGAGAAGTAAAATCAGCTCCAAAAACAGTCTTAAAATCAAATCTGTCATATATATCTGATTCTGTTCCCGGCAACTGAATCAGCATAGGCGTGATGTCATTTAAAGCAAGACCTTTACATAAATTTAGGGCAACAAAAGTAGTACCCGCTTCTTCTGTAAGACCAATTACACCAGTAAGTTCCCCTACATCGACAAAACGGACAACCTCCTTTTCAACTTCCTTTACAACCTCTTTTTCAACTACCTTTTCAACAACCTTCTCAATAACAACAGGTTTGGATTTCTTATGTGTCCTGCCATTTTCAACAACTCCAGAGGATAATCCCCTCTCTGCAATCTCCTTAGCAAAATAAAGTTCATAACCACCACCTGTTATAAGTTCTTCCTTTACTGAATCACTTGCCATTCTAAGTACAGCTGCAAATGTTCCGGAATCAAGTTCTTTATCAAGAATATCAGCTCTTTCTTTTGCCGTTTTACCACTTCCTGAATCATTCAGGAACTCGACAAACTTTTTCGGATCTAAAATCTCATTCTCCTCTGCAACATGTCTTACAGAAGATTCAGAATCAATTCCATAATAAATACGCGCTTTTTTCTTAGGTCTTCCTTTATCGATGATAATTTGAGCAAAGTTCTGTACATCTCCGTCTTGTGCAAAGATTGCACCAGTGATACCAAGTCTTTCAAGAGACACCATGAAATCAGTGCCTTTTAAATCATCCTTTAGAAAAGGAATAAATAATGTATCTTCATGATTAAGTACCAGCCTATCAAAATCCGATATCATAAATTTATTTCTGCTCTCAAGCATACGATCAATAATACATACATCATAATGCTCATTATCAAGCGCCTCTAATGCAGAGATTCTTGTCCTTTTTATATCAAATGTTTCAACATTAACACCGTAGTTATTCAAGCAGTCCACAAACCGCTTAAGTACAGTATCTTCTGCTGCATGTGCAAACAATAACCTCATAAGCTACCTCTCTACTACATACAAAATTCCACGCAATTAGCGCAGTATGAAAAAACTACACACAAATTAAGCCGACGCTGTTTTGTTTATGTCAAGCACTTTTTCAAACTTTTACTAAAATTCTAGGCATTTGTAACAGATATCCATAAGTATTCTGTCAAGAGCAACATAAACCAGTTGCCTTTTCCTGCTATTATTAATAACGATGTAATACTTTTGTAACATCTTTCTGCCTTTTGTCTACTAGACAATGCATATCAGATTAATTATGATGAAAATATCAAATAATAACATAAATAACGGAGGAAATGCTTATGTGCGACACAGATGTTGTATTAGACAGTGTTTATAAAAAAATAGATGCCATTGTCTTTTCACCAGAAAGCAATGATTATAAAGTTTCTCGAATAAAAGATGTATTTTCACATTTATATGATTCATTTGCAGAAGATGTAAAATCATATATAAGGTTATGCGAACCAATAAGGAACGCCGGTGAAACCTTAGATCTTGAAAATGTAAAGGTAAATTTCTTATATCATAACCTTCTGATGTTTCTTCTGCAGGCTCCGAATGAGATAACAGATGCTTTATATAGATGTCCTTTCATTGCAAATGCAATGCCCGGCATATCTACAGCAGAAATCCTTGTATCATATCTTGGCTGTAACACAGAAGAAGAAAAACCTATACAGATAACATCAACGGCTGTCCTGAACACATATTGTCTGCTTGAAAATCAATTAGGGGAGTTGCAGAAGAAAATTGATGAAACATTATTAGAATTAAAAGACTTTGAGGATTTAGATGCAGAAGAACTGAAATATTTCTATAATGTTATTCATAGAGTAATGCATTCATCACCAGTGGAGGCTCTTGTACCCCATTCTGACAGCTTATCTGTCAAATTAATTGCTGCAATGGTAATGGATGATACCCTGACAAAGATTATCTCTTCAATGAATAACCATAAAGAGCTTATACTTACTGATTCATACATTATGACGACAAGTGAAGAAAATCGGACAAAAATGTTTAATTATTATAAATCCGAATACAATAAATGTATCTATACCAGAAACATAACTACTGGAAGCAGCCTTATTGCACCTTTCTTCACAGAATATAATCGAGGACTCAGATACCCAGTTATCTCCCCTTCGGGATACACTCATATAATTAATATTGATACACCTGATGTTCTTAATAACGCTGATATTATCTATCTGCTTAAGAACGCCTGCAATACTAATTATACAGAGGCACAATTGTATAAATCTGGTTATATGGATTACATCAGCAAATGCGCAGTATCTGATGAAAAGTATGTTAATTCTTTTTGTTCGGACTATGATGATGCCATTTCTCAATGCGACAACATTTACTATCTAAGTGATTCAGCAGATGTTGCAAATTATCGCATGAGTAATGTAGAAATAAGTAAAAATGCAGGGAATTACCTGTACACCCTCGGCAGTGAACTTACACCAATGGGACATGTTCCACCGGATATTTTTTTCTATCTGGCAAAAGGAAATATCCAGCCTATATGCATAAAAAACAGCTGGCAGAATGACACCATGTACTACTCACAGGATTTCCCATCAGCTATAAGCATATCTTTGGATAATTACTCAATTTACAACGGAACCAGTACTCTTGAATTCGTGGGATATGCTCCATACAGCTTAGATAAAGAAACCTATACAAATCCTCTGGTTAATGGTTATATGACTGCTGCCTTTGACCTGATACCCCACAATATACATATAGGAGAAAAAGAGGAAAATACATACTCATATATTTCTGAAATAAATAACAGGTTATCTGCAGTAAACGATGGCTATGGCGTACTCTTCCCAAACGATAAAAATATATCATATAATTTCAATTATGAGGACAGAATTACATGTCTTGATATTGACGATGATATGCTCAATGATGTATATAAAAACAGATATATAGGTCAGGGTCAAGATTTTAATACCCTTGTAGGGTCATTTTTATCAATTATGCAGCTTGCATACGATGAGCTCTATCCTTCTTCTCTAATCGGTTACGGAAAAAAGGATTTCTCTTTCGATGAAAACCGTGTCAGTCTTCTGAGAGAAATTTGTAATATCATAGCGGTCAGTCTGTTTGATGCAGGCATAACTGCCAATAGCTGTGTTACCGACAAAAACATTATCAATAAATTAAATGCCCTAATTGAGCAATTCATAAGGACCAACAAAGAGTAACTATCATTTATCCATAACCAACCCATAATCAAAAATACCCCCTCTCAAGTTATGAGCTTGAGAGGGGAGTATAATATTAATATACAGCAAATTACCAGCTTGGCACTATTTTAGCTGAACTGTATTCCAGCCGGAGAATATACCCGGCAGCCTTTTACTGAAACTGATTTATTTGGTTCATCATAGTTCTGATAATCCTGATTTTGCTGATTATCTTTTATGCCTTCATCATACTTTTCTTTTTCATGCTGATATGCCATCATGCAGCTGTAACTGCAGAAAAATTTCTTTATTGATTTTTCTTTAATATAATAGCCATATTCAGACATATCAAAAATTTCATTATTAAATATCTTTTTGCACCTGGTACACTTAATATAACAATTTTCTTTCTTCTTCCCCATATACATTATTCTTATCCTCCCTTAATGCCATTTCAAGGAATCTTTGACACGCATCATCACATATAGTTGCCGTCCTCATTAACATCATTATAAAGAAAGCCATAATCATAAAAATAACAACTGCAATGATAATAAACTGTCCCATCTTCTTCTCCTTCAATCAAAAAATTATTTTACCCTAGTTAACAAGACCATCCCCCTGCATAATCTCAGGAGCATTCTTATGAGCATAATCATAACCTTCCGCTTTCTTTATGTTATGCTCATCATTTTTCAATTTTTGAATCCTGTCATACTCATGTTTGCGCCTGATAAACTTTTGTGATTCCATAACTTTGCTAATGAACAGAATCATAACGACAATAGTTACAAGTGCAATTGGCAACACCACGGCAATAATCAAATCACATGTCTGAATAGAATTGTATATTAATTCATCGGCGCTTGTTTTCTGTAACTCTGCTTTAATATCCGCACTTTCTACAAGACCTATAAACCTTGTCCCATCTGCTTTTTCCCCTATGGCAACCACATAGCCCTGCTGCCAGACACAAACAAACTCAGCACATGTAAGAACCGAAGCCGCTAAAACAATTATTGCTAAAAAAATGCAGATCCATATTCTTCCCATATGATAATGATAATTAATAAATCTGTCTTCCTCAATATCCCTTCCATAGAGGGCTTCCATACTCTGCTTAATCTTCTGCTTCTTTCTTGTTGACATACTTACTCACCTCATTTTTAGTTTTTATTTAACAACAACAGCAATAAACAGTTCACCAGCATCACTATTTGCAATTCCTATTGAAACATCATTGCAAGAATCAAACGAGAATCTGTTACATATATTGTTAATAACAGCTACTACTTTATCAGCACTTACACTGCTTCCCTGACCACTATATAATTTATAACCAGCATCTTTAGTTGACATAATCTGGCCTGTAGCTGCCATATTGGCCGCATACATGCCTGCTTCCTCCATCAGACTGCCATTGCCTAGTGATTTGCCTAAATTAGAGTTAAGCGCAGCATAGGCGTTTGATAAATAACTGTTTTGTATCGTATACCCACCAGCAGGATAACTAAGGGGCTTATCCTCCTTAATATCAATAATGGCAGATGTTCCGTGAGATTCTGCATTATCCTGAACAGGAGTTATATCATAGCTTTTTGTAACTGCTTCAACATTTTCATCAATATCTCTTGAAACGGTTATATCTGTTATTATTGTTTCAGAAGATTCCTTCTCACCATCTTCCTCGTATGTATATGTTTCCGTTTCATTAGCATTTGCTATATTATCTTTAAATTGATAACTGGTACACCCGCACAGCATCACCGCCATGCCTGCAGTTAATAAACATAATCTTTTTCTTAAATACATTGTTAATCCTCTTTATTAGCCTTAGTTGTAGCCTCATATAACCCCGGTGATAACTGATTACCTGTTTTTTCATCAGATACTGGTGTAAATCTTGTATATAACGCACCTATATCCTGAATGTTAAAATCAAGAAATCTCCACTGTTCACCGAGATTATTACCATTATTATCAATAGTTCCCAATTTCCTCATAGTAAAGCAGTATTCCAGTTTCCCAGAGGACTTGCTTATTCCCTCTTTCGATAAATAGCTGTACTCGATAGTACAGTAAAATAGGTAATATGGACCACAGGCTTCATAAGACACCGGCTTAAAAATGATATCAATATGCTGTGGATCACTATCTTTAGTGTGATATACAGACTGTAATGCCTCATAATAAGTCTTAAAATCTTCATTGGAATAACTAAATTTATTTGAAGAAATGAGGAAATTGTCCCAGTACGGATACATCTTGTCATAGACATTATTATCATTAAGAGCATATATGTAGTTATTACGCACCGCTGCCGACAGCTCTTCAAATATTTCCTGATCACCATTTACAACATATTCGTCCTGTCTAATCTCATTAGCAACATCTGACGACAATTTATCCGGATTTGATTTCTTCACAGTCCCCAGGTATATGAATGCCAAAATAACAGCAGCTATAACCAATATAACTATGAAGGCAATTAAACACAGGATAATAACACCTCTTTTGTCATTTACCGTCTTTACTTTTGCCTTATTCGCGTCTTTTGATACTTTTTTACTCACTTATCGTCACTTCCTCAATTTTTAACTTCCTGAAAATCTCTCTGCCCCATTCGTAATCTGTTGTAATTTCGCTATCATATGCCATAGCAGATACAATTTCATAGCCGAAGCCCCATGTCTTATTTTGTGATTCAAAGAAATAATGCAGATAAAACTTCTTATTATTTCCATGCTCCGTCCATTCATATACAGAGTATCCATTCCAGTCATACGGCTGCAGTTCTGGTAAATTTTCTTTAAGCTGCGCCTTTGTCATTATTACACCATTGGAATTAATAGCCCTCACCTGTAAAACTGCCTTTGTAGAATTATTAGTAATCCTGAATTCATTATCTGCAACCGCCTCTATAGAATAAGATTCCTCATCATATTCCGGGAATGCAAATAAAACATTTATTCCGGCATTTGCAGAACTGCTGCTTTCAGACATTGCCAGCTTCTTTCCAACAGGCAGCGTAAGCACCTTAGAATACTCACCCTCTCTTGCATACTTCGTTTCAATCTGTTCTTCTGTATTATTGCCTTTCGAATTATCATGTCCGCCACTTCCAGTCACAAGAGATATAAGCATAGCAAACAGGATTATCAATATGATAACGACTATCACCACAATAATTATTAGAAACTTTTCTCCAGTATCTTTTTTCTTCATTGAAAATCCCTCTCTTACTTATAATTAATATCCGGGTTAGCAAATCCCCAGCCGACAGTATTAGATACATCAAACCATTCGATAAACTGCTCAACCGTACATTCCTTTATTCCGCCTACATTATGCCTTACCTTACCGTCGCCGATGTAAATGCCTACATGTCCATATATCCAACCATCACTTCCCGGCACCAGACTTGAATGCTGTACAGCTATTATCATGCCTACCTTTAGATTTTTAAGATCGCTATTCCTGCAATACTTCTCCCACATCTTATTAGCGTCATTGCTTCCAAGACCGGTACTTACATATCCGACTGACGCATTGTAAATATCAATTACCCACTGTGCGCACCAGCCACTCTTACTGCACGCTTCGGTATTGTAAATTGCCTGATATGCAATGCTCTTCTGCTCATCAGAGGCATTGTTATAAGACTGCATAAGCACATTTCCAATATCTACGATTTGATGAAAACTGTCGTAATCATCCGAATCAACCTTAAATTTTTCTTCTGCCTTATCGTCTCGCTCATTCGATTCATACTCATCAATGTCACTTACAGCCCACGCAGTATAACCAACCCATTCTTCCTTTTCATCGCAATCCTCGACACAATTTAATCCGGCAATAAAATGTTTTATCTCTTCGTCTGAAAAACTGTCCTTATTAAGGATATTTCTTAAAGTTCCGTACAGTCCATCCCATGACCATGTTCTCTTATTTTTCAAAAGATTCTCAAGCTGCCAGTTCTCCATAACGGCTTTATAAATACTGAATGGCTGATAACGGACTGTGCTTGTATCTTCGTATTCCTCAACATACTTCATCACAGGAGCATCTTTGCTCATTCCTGATGAGCCTCTATAAAACCTAAAGAAATATTTGAAATCAACTTCCTGTAAAACACTGTCCCCTGACTCTCCTTTAAGACAAGCTCTTTCCGTATATCCGGAAGATGCGTCCATATAATAGAAAATATGTCTTCCATCAGAGTCTTTTCCTACATAATAACCTATATTGTTGCCATCACCGTCCATATCACTTGTAGTTACAACAGCTAAATCTCCTGCTATTAATTCGTCTCTGGACTGAAACTTCCAGTTTTCCCAGCTGTTGTATATGGTACTAATCGAAGGACAGTTTCGTATATCATCACACCACTGATACATATTCTTATATGTACCACCGCCGTCAGTACAAAACAGCGATGTCCTAAGTATGTAACATATAAAACCGGACCTGCTGAGTCCTATTCTTATATCTGCCTGAGTAGATGTGTTATATCTTCCTCCCTGGAAATCATAAATAACAGTATTCTTATAATCTCCGAAAAACATGTTCTGCGTCTCCGCTGTATCCGCGGAAGAATTTGTTTTCCCATAAACAGCAGGCTGCAAAGCAATTACCGCCCACCCCGGAGAATCTACCGGATGTGTATAATTGCCACAGTGCATAAGTCCCTTTGTTGACTGTCCTGCATCCTCCGCAGATTCTATTTCTTCTGTGGTATAACTCTTCTCATAAGGACATTTATATTTGTAAAGCACCCTTGCAACACTTAAACCAACATTAGTACTAACATGTTTAAGTCCCATGCTGCTCTTATTAGCCTGTGCTTCAAATATCTTAGCCATATCATTTCTCATGGCAGCAGTGTCAGTCTGTAATGTATCAACAGCCTGTGAGAAAGAATTTCTATCCTCTTCCGTGATAATCTCATTTCCTGAAACACCTGCATACAGAGGTTCGTAATAATGAATAACAAGCTCCTCTCCATTTTCAAGATAGTAGTTATATGCATTTTCAAACTCTGTGGCAATAGTTCCGCCTCCTATCTCCTGCGCTTTTGTTAAAAGCTGAATGAAAACAGAATCTAAAGATTCATCAATACCTAATCCGCCATCTTCAACAGGTGTATGCATTAAATCAAGGAAATCCTTTATTCTTGAAGTTTTCGTATACTTTACGACCTTATATTCTGTATTGTCATTTGCCTGTCCTGTTGATGAGGTTTTAACATATCCAAATCCATCATACTTCCATAACCAGTTATAAGCTTTTTTGATAAGCATAACAGGATAAACATTCCCGGCTGTGGTTACATAACTGTACCCTTTTGGAGAAAACAGGCTTTCGCAGTTACCTACTTTCTGCTCCGAAAACCAGTAAAATCCGGGATTGGAATTACTGAATGTGACAAGCGCTGGATTTTCAAATAAAAAATTATTATCACTTCCCGTATATTTATCTATGGTGTAACCACTCGACACCATATCTGATTCAGCCACGCCATTCCAGTAAGAAGACACTTCCCTTACCTTATCGGAACCCATATTGTACTGTGAATCATGCGTATTATCGCTTGCATAGTTCGTATAATATTCAATATCTGTAAACAATCCCTTATTCTGCAGGGCAGAAGTTACCTTTTCGACCTGATTTACCGTGACAGCATCAAATATAGTATCAGCGTCCTGTATCTCACCATCATCATTCATTTTTTCCGCTGCTTTTTCTATATATGCGTCAAACGCATCACTGTCGGTCATTGTCTGTAGTGAACCTAATGCTAGAAGAATCTCCCAGTGTGTCCGATAGTTGTATGTAAATGAGTTTAAATCCCATAGAACTGTTGTCTCCGGGGCATCTGTTTCCCCGGCTTCATATTTTTCTTTCAAATCATCATAAGATATTCGTGGTATTGTAAACTCACTCTGAACAGCATCATATGAATAATATTCTGTCTGAAAAATCTTACTCACAACATCATAATTTCCCAGTTTCTTTAAAGCATCGTCTTCAAGATAGGTATATGCTCCGCCTCTGTTCTTTATCTGGTCATATGCAGTCTGTTTCTTTCCTTCATCAGACAAGAGTCTCACAATTCCCATTATTATAGAAGCAACAGCATTTACAGCTATAGCCAAAAGAATAATTGTAATGATAAAGCCTGAAAGACTACCCGTTATTTGTTTAATCAAAGACTTTGACTTATTTTCTCCTGAATGTCCAAATAAAGCCAATGTGATACCTCCATTAATCTCTACTTCTTCGTTTTCTCTATCTTTTGGAAATCACTATCTACACGTAAGATAATGGTTATCATATCTTCTATGCCGGGATACGCTCCCACCGTCAAAATAACACCATCATCAAAATACACCTGAACAACTTTTGACTCGGAACTTCTCACAGCATTTGCATAATCATCAAAAAGCTGTTTTTCAACAATATCAAAGAGAGCATACTTCTCCTGCTCATCACTGCATCTGTATTGATATCTTATCTGATTACTGTGCTGTACCCGAAGACCTGTATCAACAAATTCTATTCCGGCATAAGTTATCTCCCTTTGTACATCACCCGTACCTGTAAACAAATCATAGCCGCCTGTAAAAAAGCTATAATCTGTTTTCTCCAGGGAAATGCCATCCTGATTTACATAGTAACTTGCTTTTTTGCCACACCCACATATTGTGAGTGTGGCAAAAAAGCCAAGCAATAAACAAACTATCTTTCTCATTTTCAATCCTCATTAAATATCAGAATCGCCAGAGTTGTTTTCATTTCTTAATTCTGCATTTCTTAACTCAGCATTCCTTAATTCCGCATTTCTTCTTATTTCAGCGTAATTATTAGCTATACTCTGATCCATGCTTCTATTCAGATTTGACATTGCAGAAGATATATCACTTCTAACGCCTCCTGCCGTTCTAAGCACAGTACCGGCTCTTGTGTCGCTGTTATATGTCCTTGTATAAACATCGCTTACTCTTCTAGCAGCCCCGCTAGTCACATATGTAGCAGGTCTTGAATGAATCGCGGTATCTGTAAGGTTACCTACACCTGAACCAACAGCGCCTCCCATACTTGCAGCACCACCAACCAGCATTGCCTGTACAGGTGCACCCAGAAACATACCGCTTCCCAATGCGACTGTGCCTGCATAAACAGAACCGGCAATGCTGCCTACAGCCCTTGCCTTTTCTTTTCTTGCGTTTTCTCGCATAAGTCTGGCTTTAGTTGCACTTGAGAGATTATTAAACTGAGGTGTTCCTATCATTCCGATGTTTGCATGTCTTTCATATATCTGCTGCTGACGCATTGCAAGCTGTTGAGCAAGAGCCATGTCATTCTCCTTATTCTGTGCCATGCTATAGCTATTCTGTGCAGCCTTAACCTGATTTTCTTCAATGAGCCTGTCGTTATCATTAATCTTTTCCTGATATCCGTTCTTAAGTTCACCATAATTAGCAGCTTTAACATCTAACTGATTCATCTGGCGTCGGTTTTCATTATTCTGCTGCTGGAGCTTAGTGTTATCCAATGACAGGCTTGCATTTTCTGTCTGCATACCTGCATTTTCAAGAGCAGAATCCCTTCCAGCCCTTCCAGCCCAACCAGAACCACCTGCACCACCTGTTCCACCGTTAAACAGAATACCTCTCATGCCATCGGAATTATCAGCCTGCATTGAAGACGCTGTTTGAACATCATCAAGCTGTCGCATACCTTCCGGAGCACCATAAACATCTTCCTCTGCCTGAGCCATCTCTCCATACATGGCTGCCTGCTCCTTGCTCTCCTTTGCAGAAGCAAAATGTGATCTTGCTCCTCTTATGGCTCTGCCAACGCCTGCTAATCCTCTTCCGACTGCCATCATAGTCATAGCAGTAGCACCAAGATTAGATATACCCATATCAAGACCTAACAATCTGCCGATTACACGGCGTGAAGGAACAATCACGGCACATATCATAAATGTAAGAATTGTGGCAAGAACCCAATTCACATCTAACAGCACAACAAACATTGTTGATGGAATTAGAAGTAAAACACCGTCTATTACCGGTATAAGCAGTGCAGATATTACACTCTTTACCCATGTCGAAAACACATTCTTGTCAAAGTAAGCTACAACACATACAAATGGAAACATGACAAAGTACAATGTGACAGAAAGTGCTGCACCTACATATGTAGCTGCAAAGTAAATTGTCAGAACTATAAAGCCATCATACATAAGTGCTCCCAGAATGGTTGTATTACCAATAGCCGAAAATACCGCATTCAATCCGCTTGTAACATTAGTAATGCTCTCTGAACCTACCATCTGTTTGACAGTATCATCATTTAACGACGAAGGATCGATGTTAATAATGGTAACTGCGACGGAACGAATAACATATAAAAAAGCATCTCTTATATACATCAGCACCTGAAATGCATATGGCATAAGGTATAACGCCATTGCGAACATCAGTGCCTTTCCAAACGCTGACTTTAACTCTTCTCTTGCCTTAGAGTTATTAGTAAGAACAAGACCTTTTGTAATACTCCCTATGAGCAGGCAAGATAAAATAACAATCATCAGCGTTCTAAATATGTTATAAAGATAAGCCCCTATAATACCGTACGGATTACCTTTCATTAATTCAAACTGATAGTAATTAACCGGGGTATTCTTCTCTAATCGCCCAAAAATGATATTATTCATGGTCATTTTGTTGGGCTGCAAAAACCAGCTATTAAAACTTTCTCCCGGACTTTTTAGAATATTAATAATCCATTTGATGTAAAACGGGTTCTTTTCTCCACCAAGAGTTGAACTTGTGTTACTATTTCCTGTCGTTGAATTATATGGATTGCTTCCCTCTCCATATATCCCCGCACTATCCTGTATAATTCCCTGATTTGTGCCTGAATCGTCTTGAGAATCCTCTGTAGCATATGCATATGTAGGAAAGAATGTAAGTGAAATCATTCCCAGAGATGTAGCAATCGTAACTGCAGCCAGGAAAGAAACTAAAAGTCTCTTGTTAAATATTCCTATTTTATTCTTCACTATTCAGCCTCCTATTTAAGCAGATGCTCTGCCACCATACATCTGAGCAAGCTTGGCCGGATCTGTTTCAACAATTGCTGTTTCACTCTGAAGGTAATCGGTCTTTAAGAATACAACAGTATCATCATTGTCTATAAGAACACACTCACCTTTTCGGCTTCCATCTATAGCTCCATTGGCATCGGTTGCGCCACCCAGTCTCATAACTTCATCAAGCTGCGCCTCAGTAAGAGGTGTGGCAGCCTTAACATAATCTCTATCCATTCTCGACTGTTTAAACATAATCTTCATGCCTGAGTTCTTAACAATCGTCTTAGTTTCCTCATATAAGCTATAATCAGCCAGTGCCTGTGTTACAGAGCCCATAGCCACATATCTTTTTCTAACCTGTCTATAGAGGGAACTAAGCAGTTTTCGCGAATCCTCATAAGGGAACGCCCTATGACATTCATCAATAAGGAATACGCATTTCTGCAACTTGTTAGGATTGTTAGAATTCTTCTTAACAAAATACTCATTAATGATGTTGGCAGCAACCATCTGCGCAACTGGTCTGTCAGGGTCCGGTAACTGTGATATATCAATATCCAGACTCTGAGTATTCTGATTAACTGATATCGTTGACTGACCATCAAAATATGGTCTTGTACCTCTTACAACAAGCACTCTTTCCCGCTTGCCCTTTATTTCTACAAATTTGAAGCCATTCTCATCCTTCTGCATGGCTTCATATGCTTCTCTGGTATATACGCCAATAGAATCTTCGGAATAATAAAGTTCCCTGACATAACGGGACAATCCGGCAAGGGCTACATCAAGAGTCTTTTCAGGATACATGCCTTTATTGTATTTTTTCTTGTAAAGAATCTTAATGTACGCACGATGAATACTTGGCATTTTCTTTTTAACCTTGCCTGATACTAATTTACCATCAACTAAGTCTGTACCTTCCACATATAAGGAATCCGGATATCCTTCTTTAATTTCAAGTTCATCATACAATTCACTAATGGTTTCTCTGATAAGCTTTGACAGATGCACATCGTCTGCGAAATCTTCGATATTCTTACCATCCTTAATCATTGTCAGGAGAAGATCTGTACAGTCACTTATCTTCTCCATTACATTTAACTTGATAACTTCTCTACGCAATTTAGGTTCATAATCGCTTTCGACATCAATGTCAAATGGATTTAAAATGTTCTCAGTGTTATGTGCAAGCTGATATACAACCCCGCCCTCCATACGCACAAGTGGAACATATTCACCTTCACTTCCGTTAGGCGAGTCAAAATCAATTACTGCAAAACGATACCCCTCCATCTCAATAAGACGGGACATCATCATTTTAACACTGGCAGATTTTCCTACACCGGATATTCCCGATATACAGAAATTGTAATTAGTGTGAGATTTATCATAAGGATCAATTAAGACCGGCTGACCTGTAAGAGAATTTCTTCCCCATAAAATTCCATTCTTATGCGAAAAAAATGCCTCTGTATGATTGAAGATATCTCCAAGAGAATTCTTATCAAGGATATCATAGCTAACAATCTTGTCCTTCAACGGTCCGAAGCCTATCTTTAATATGGCATTTAGCGGTGCTGCACTCATATATGCTTCCAGATGTGTGGCATATGCTGCAGATAATTCAATATTCTTTTCTATCGCTATTGAGTACAGCTTCGCAGCTGCATCATATAATCCCTTGACTGTAGTGGCTCTTAAGGTAAATGAAAATGTCACCCTGTAAAAATTATTAAGGCCACTTTCGATAACTCTTGCCCATTCTTCCACCTTTGCAACACGCGTTGACATCTTCCTGCTTCTATTCACATCATAGTTTTTGCTCGCAGCCCTTGCTTCCGAATCAAGTGCTATAACCTGCTTGTCTGCCATTTTCTCACTTTTTGCCTGCGTTAATGGTTCTATATATACATTCGTTATACAGTCAGGCATATTCATTAATGGTGCATATGTAGTGGCAAATGTAGAAGAATGGGGTAATGAATGGGTAAACAGCGTACATACATATACCGGTCTTCCGCCATCATTTATTTCCAGATATCCCAGTGGTCTCGGATTAACACCATCCGGAGAACAAAATCTCCTTGTTGATTTAAGCGAATCGTCCATGTAATTGGTTACATCCATCTCCTGAAGCTTCACATTTCCCTTTTTACTATTCTTTTTAAGCTCATCATTTTCCTTTGCTACCTGAGAGGGCTTCTTCTTCCTCTTTGTTTTAAAAGCAAGAACAATGACAATTGCAACAGCTGCTATAATAATAAATAAAAGACCTATTAAAACTAAAACAAGCATTGTATTACTCATTAATTCTTTCCTCCTAACTTTGGAAGGAAAGAATTAATAAGAGCTGCTTCATCAGGATTAGGATTAGTTGTATTTTTCAGATTCTTATTATCCAATGCTTCTAACTCCTTAATCTTCTGCAATTTTTTATTTCTCTCCTTCTCTTTCTGTCTGACCTTTTCGTGTTCTTCAAACTTATTAGTTAAGATAGCTTCTTTTCTATCTTTTATTTCCTCAGTTGAAATTGACCTTGAAACTCTTGCAGCCTCTTTCTCCAAATCTTCCTTAGTAAATGTAGCCAACATTTCTTCTGCGACCTGTGGCTCAACACCTCTGTCAATCATTTCGTCATATTTCTTTTGCTGCAGGGAAATTATCTCGCTCATCGTTCCGTTTTCCTCAGCCATTTCATAATCACTTTCTTTCATACCTGAAGAAGAGGTAACATCATCATAAGCATTTGTTCCTTCATATAAATACGGATTAAATTCATCGGCTGTAAGAGGATGCCAGTGCCGTCTCATCATAAATTTAAGCTCAGCTGTTCGAACTCTTGTCGCACGCACGCCGGCATTGCTAAGAGCATGTATAAATCCGGCTGCCTTACGATTAAGCTCGGTAACAGCTTTTTCTCTAATCTGTTCAGCAGTCATATCACTCGCACCAATCAGCGGATCATATACCCAGTCAAATGTGTATGTCTGAATTTTCTCCGGGCTTGTAATATTTGAAACGGCATCTATATAACTAAGATTGTCATAGAGGTGATCTCTCCTGAATTCCAATACCTCCATTGTTCTTGCCTTTTCCTCCAGACTGTCTAATATCTGTTCTTCCAAATCCACGGATAATTTTCCTTTGTCTGCAAGGTCGAAATACTGTTCTCTCTGCTGATTGAATTCTTCCGATAGAAGAAAAAGGTCAGCTTCAACCTTTTCGTAAGCAGACTGACACATTGCCCTTGTTCCACTTAAATCAACAGCCTTTGTATACTGTCTGTACACCATCGGCTCTTTTATCATATTAACAAAGGAAGCATAACCAGCCTCTGTCCGGTTTCTTTCCGCCGGACGAGCGTAGAAATAATCAAAACCCATTACCTTTATAATTCCAACAAATCGCGTACCATTGTCAGTAATAATCATATCGTCGACAATATCTTCGAATTTGCAAAGGTCAACAGAATCTTTTCTGTCATAACTGCTATAGTCAATATCGTCATACTCTACAGCCTTATTTTTTCTCTTATATTTTTTAAAATAAATTATAATGAGCAATCCCAATGCTATTATGACAACCAGAATAAATAATATAATTCTTGCGATATTGGTCAGCTGTTCAATCATTTATTCTTCTTCCTCCTCCCTCATTAACATATATTTTCGTCTTTCTTCCGCTTCCGCCACAACATCTGCTGCGCTCGAATAGTTTTTTACATAAACAGCCATTGTTATCTTGTGATGTAAAACCTTGAAAACCCACCTGTCGACGGTTTGACCTCCGCCTTTCATATAATCATCAGCTGGCAGTGGTATCATTGATGGAGCTACAAAAGTTACTATCAAAATGCCTCCGATGATAGCCCCTATATATGCAACACCAAACAGCTCAAAAAACTTATATAAAATCACAGCAATTCCAAATGTTACACCCAAAATTTTAAATGTCCTCTTAGAAAAGAATTTCAACCACTTTTCTTCGTCTTTAAACCCTGACGGCAATTCATGTGAATTCATTACATTTCCTCCAAAAAAATAAAGGCCGAAAGGCGAAATGCCTTCCGACCTTTATATACTAGATTATCCAGTTTATTTACTGTACAAAAACCGTGGCGACTGTAACAATAACTCCCAACAGTGTAGACATGCTAAACAACGCAAGAGCCAAAATCACCTTCCACTTCATTGTTTCTTTAACCTCTTCTCTCTTCCGAGGGTCTTTAGTCAACATAAGTCTCAGTCCTATATACATAATGGTAATGATAATCCCCGCTGTTCCTATAACAATGCACAGCGAATACCAGTCTGCCGCCAAACCTGTCAAAACTTTTAACCCTGAATCATCGGCATCCAGTACATTTCCCATTCCTAAATAGTCCCACGGATTAGAGTTACCATTGATTGCAAGGGATATGTAATTTATTACTCCCATAATATTTCCCCTCAACATTATCTAATTAGTGGTAATACATATGCGTATATGATATTCCTTATCGGAATAATTGCTCCCGTTTCCTCGGCATTGCCTGCTGATGAAAGCGATGAGCCGATTCCAATGAATATATCTGTAATCGCACCCGCACCAAACACAATTGCAGAACCAATAGCAATCCAAAAAATCCAGCCCTTGTTTTCTTCTCTCTTGTTGGAATTTTTAGTAGCTACAAGCGTAATACCAATAACAACCAACGAAAGAAGTAAACCAATAACACATACTGTTATAAATAACTTGTATGCATCTGAACCAACTGTTGTTATCTTTGAGATAAGTTCATCAAATGTTCCATTTCCCTGTCCATCGGTTACGTCTTTAACTACCTGTTTTGTATCGGCAGCTGCAAAGACCTGCGTTGCAGCTGCACCAATACAAGAAAGTGACATGACTGCACCAGATGCACCTTTAATTATGTTTTTAATGTTTCTCATACTCTTTCCCTTTCTTTGAATTATATTAAGTACTTATGTAAATTAAGCCGACGCTCAAAATTACAAGTCAAGCACTTTTCATAATATTTTTTCTGAAAGAAATGTCTAAAAAACACTATGAAAAATACTCGACTATGTAAAAGACAAGGGCTCACACAAATGTGTGAACCCTGTCCTAAAAACAAATATTAAAAACTACTCTTCACCGTTAATTTCGGCGTCTTTCGTCTTCTCTTCCTTTGCATCCTTTTCCGCCTTGTTTGCCGCGTTTGAATGTACCTTTTCATCAGCCCTGTTCTTAATTGGAAGAAGAATGCTGAATCCTTCATTTCCCACTACACACACAACTGCCGGTTCTCCAATAACACCGCCAATATTAGACTTTATAAGAATATCTCCGGAATAAATGCTTACACATTTTGAGAGATAATATCCATTGACAATTACATCTCCGGCAAGCTCTCCGGAAGCATTAGCTTTAACCACAGCTCCCTTCTTTCTTGTCTTAGATTCAAAGATACCTATACCCTTCTTATCCTCGGATATAACCACTCCAACATGCTCCTCTCCTACAGAGGCTACTCTTATTGCATTCGCAATATCCTTACCTTCAACCGTTGCTTTAAATTTTGCTGTATTGTTTGTATCAACAGCAATATCAAGCATCTTAGCTGAATACTCCTGAGAATGTAATGATATAAGGAATGTTGCACCTGTAGAATCTACAAGCAGCAACGCAAATGGCTTAGAGCTCTCGCCTAAATTATTAGCTTCCCCCTTAGCCATAATATTAATAAGAGTTATTTCTCCTCCTAAATATTTCGCTGCAGTACTAAATGCAGCGACTGGAACAGCCATGTTAGGCATTGCTCCATTCAGTGTACTCTCCTCTACGCTAAGATTGCTAGTTGCAATACCAACCGTACCGCTTCCAATAAATGAAAGCTTGGTCACATCATCATTCTTATAAGGTATCATACCAACACAGTTCATCCACTGTGCCCCATCACCCTTATCAATGATGTAAAGAACACTGTTTAAGCATTTCTTAAGCTCAGATGTCTGCACTCTTAATGCTCCCAGCCGACACATGCCAGGCAACTCAAATGATGTTTTCGGTTCCTTGATAACAGGAACTTCAACCTCTCCAGTTCCTAAAGCCACAATAACTCTGTCTTCCTTAATTTCGATAGAAAACTCATCAGCATCTAATGAAGCTAACGCGTTTACCGCTCCAAGAAACATCTCGGAAACTACAACAGTAATTTCACCTTCTGCTCCCACTGGCGCAGCAGGAAATGTGCATCCGGCAACATATAAACCATTACTCTGCACACACACCTTGTAATTACCCTGTCCATCAGATTTTACGGAGAGTGCCATTTCCTTTGTTCTTATCCATGAACCTGCTGCTTTTCTTACAGCTCCTAGCAATACATCCTTTTTTACATTAAACTTTACTACCATAATCTAATCCTCCTTAAAAATTAATATTTGAAATCATCATACATTTACAGAGGTGATTCTATGGTTAAATCACCTCCTACATAAATAAAAAAACAGATTAAACCGTTGCCCCTAATATAGCAAACAGATTAACCTGACCTCCAACGGTATGAGAATTTTTTACTTTCTCTACCTCTACGCCCTTCAAGATATCACCAATACTGTTCATCATTTGAACAGACATTGATTCAGAATTGATAAGACTTGCCATATCTACAATCTTTATCTCTTCAGCTATATCCTCAGAGTATTTTAAGCCTCCCATGATTTCTTCAAATATTGGCTGAGGCTTGTAATCTGCCAACATTTTCTTCTCCGTCTCAGACATTGAATTAGTTGCCCTATTTGAACAATCAAACAGGTCTTTCAGTTTTCTCTTGTCTATTTTCGTCTTTCCGGCTAACGCCTGAGCCAGACGGACTTTCGCATCAACCGTCTTACACATGGCAGCTAAACCAGCTTCTGAGAATTTACCCTGAATAGCCTGGGCAGCAACCTGTTTTTCAGCCATGATCTGCAGAACATCCATCTGAACAGTATCCTCAGAAGCAAAATAGAAAGTTCTGCACTCTTCTTTCTGACACAATCTGTAGTGTCTCCTACTGGCCTGTGCAAGAGTAAAGTATGAGTATCCATTCTGATAGAAAATCAAGGTTGGATAATTGTAATCAACCTTATTCCCAAAGGCGTCTAGTTCAGAAAAACAAAAATCAAGACCTACCTCAACACAGCGGGGATTACATATCATAACACGCATGCCCTTTGCAGCCTGCTTATGAATCCATTCTTCTCTCTTCTTCGTACTTGGAGAAGCTGACTTTAAAATCATAATCTCTTTGTCGTCAAGTCCTTTTACATTTGCGGCTAAAATCTTCTTTAACCTTCCTGTAATATTTGTCATAGGACTGGAAGAATATTCCACATAAATAACACAGTTTCTGTCCTCTGATAATTCAGATTCAACGAGATTAATAAGCTCTTTCTCCTTGTTTAATAACATAAAGTCAGGCTTATCAATAGTCTGCCATATTGGTTTATTCCGCTTATCATATCCTTTAATGACAATTTCCTCATCCGCATACTCTTCAAAGTTATTTATACTAACAAGAGGTTCACCATCTTCCCCTGAGAGAATCGGCTGTCTTCCAAACGGTTTATCTACATAAGACAAACTGAACTGTAGCTTATCTGACATACACCTTCTTCCTCTTGAAGTTTTAAGGGCATTTTGCAATTTATCATTAACTCTGTGATATTCCGCAAGAATTTCCGGCTCTAGCGGAACAGGAACAACATCCTCATACAACGGCGGCAAGAATTGACTCAGGTCTGACAAATCAAGGCAGAGCTGATACGGTAAAAGCAGATCCTTAATTACAAGCGGACTACAACCCGGCTGAACCGATATACGGTTTCCAAATGCCCTGCCTCGACAATTCTGTAAGTAGATATCGTCTCCGCTTTTCTCAAATTCCTGCTTAATAACACCGTATTTCTTAGCGAACTTCATTTCATCAGTCCATTCATAGCCTTTCTTCTTCATCAGCCACGGCGCCACCCTGTACAATAAGTAGAACAGAGATGTCGCATATCCATTTATCAGTGTTCCTGTTAATAACAGTTGTTTCTTAGTAATGCTTACCAAGTCACAAAAACTCTGAGCCTGACCAGTGTTTCCACCCTTATATAAATGGCACTCGTCTGCTATCAAATAATCAAAGAAACCTTTAAGCTGCTTTTTCATATATGTTGATATGGCTATTTTTCGGAGAAGAGATTCCTTTGAATTCCCAATGATTTTCACACCATTAGCTTCTTCAAATTCCGCCTCACGACCTGAATAACACCAAGCCGTCTTTTCTTTAGACTTTTTCATGTCTGCATAAAATAAGACTCTTCGCCAATTACCTTCAGACGACTCCGAACCTAAATTACCAACATTTGGAGTCCATAATGATGCCCCGCAGACATAGCAATTAGAATTCCGGCCCGTTCTGTTTCCAAAATCCTCCGGCTGTAATGGATTCTCATATGGAAAATAATGTTTTGACATACTATAATCCCATAACAGATTGTCACATTCAGGACAAGTACAGCCACTTGTGTATTGACCTTTATATGACACCGGCTCTCTAAGCCAGTTACCGCCACATCCGCAGGCACCTGACATTTTCTCAGGCTTGTATCTGCCACATTTTGAACACTTGAGTCGAAATTCCTGAACCCAGTGATTACCCCCGCAGGCACACTTGACATTACCACTGACCTCTTTTGTAGCACCACACTCAGCACACACATACTTAGCTGGCACTCTCCGCCTCGTGATTTTGCCTATTGCCGGGCGGTAAGAACAACTCAGCTTTGCCGTATCCTTACTGATAACATAAAATTCCCTGCCATTTCTGGCAGCACCTTTATCTTTAATTGCAATGGCATCGGCTAATGTGTCAATATAATGCACTTTCGCATATGGAATATTGTCTCTAATGGTATCTCCCCACTTCTTAACAATAGTTCCCGGACACAATACAACAACTCGATAATTAATATTATCTCTGCTACTATATGCACTCTGCAAAGTAGCTCCCTTGTGTGTATTCATGTATTTTCTGACTTCTCTTATCTCTATTGATAAAAAAGCCAGCAGGGTTTTACCAACACCCATACCGCAATTTAAAAACTGAAAACTCTGATCCTTAAGTCCTGCAACTGCACCATTTGCAATCGCATTCTGCTGTGGAAATGGCCGCATAGTCTTAAGAGCATACTCCTCTGACGAACCTATAAGGTCAATTTTAGGCACAACCACATCATCAACCTCATTAACAAGGTCCTGTCCGTACTTTTCAAAGTACTTGTCAATGGAACTAACCTCAAAGGGCTTTTGCTGCTTATCAGTCAACTTAATTAATCCTTTTTCATACAGCATTTTCATAGTTTCTGCAAAGTATTGTTCTGTAAGCTGCTCAGAAATCCTCATCACAACCAGCTCAGAAAGCTTACATTTGCTGCCATCAGCAAGCTCATACATCCATTCTTCTGCTTCTTCTAGAGTAATACCATAAAGAGAAGTATTAAAACCTACTAAACGCTGTGAAATAAGGTAATCGAGCAAAGGCTTAACCAGCTCCCTTATCATAGGAATTGGAGTGTATTTCATGATATATGAATAAAAACTGTCATACTCACTGCCCTTTCTTATAATAAAAGCTTTGGTTTGCCTGATTAACGGACTATATGCTAACGCATTAGATACCCTTTCCTTGCCATATTTCAAATCAACTATTTTTCCTCCGAAAGGTTCTTTCATACAACTGCATATGGATTTACCATAGCAAACAATTCCCTTATTAATTCCGCTGACTGCACCCGTTAATATCTGCTGGCTTCTGTCAAATAAATCCACAATAACAGCGTCCGGACTGGAATTAATATTATCAAGGTCCTCAGAGAGAACCGCAAATGCCAAGCAAACCTCGGCACTGCCTATTTTTACTTTCTGCATATCTGCAACCTCCAAATCATTCTTCGCTCATAGAATCTTCGGTGCTTGTATTAGCTGCACCTGCCTTTAGAACGATATAGTTAAATTCTGAATCAAAGATATGGATTGATGCCTCACTACTGGTTATTACCTCTATAGTATCCGCATTACCCGGTCCATTATCTTTAATTCTTGAGGTCTCAACCTGTTCAACATAACCTCGTTGAATATGTAGAGTTCCCTCATCCTCATTTCCAGCCAATCCCTCGCAGACACCACACACCATAAGTTCATACTTAGTTGCATCGGCGGGTGGAATTGGTGGATTTCCAACAATTTCAGAAGTATAGGCTTCCATGCAGGCTAAATCTGATATGCCCCTGCAAAGTACCCTACTCTTCTTTAATGATGGCAGCGCCTCTTCCGGAAGGAAAACCTTTGTGGTGAACTTCTCTACACCATCCCCTCCATTTGAGACTAAAACTCTCCATCTCTCATCAATTTCTTCGTCTACCTTTGGTAAATAAGGAATTTTTTCGAGAGTATTAACGGATTCAATCCAAGCCTTGAAATCTTCAAGCATACAGCCTATAGCATCTCTTCGACGGCTGATTATAACTATCTGCTTATAATCTTTGTATACCTCGTCGTCAAACTTAAAGATATGCAACGGCTTATACCTGCTGAAATAACTTCTAGCAAACTTTTCGTATGTCTTATCAGACATATCCGATATCAGATAATATGGAATAACAAATACATGCACTCCATTTCTCTTTAAGTATTTAAAAGTTGTCTCCTCAGCTACCTGTTCAAATCTCGTTTCGCCATCTGATCCATATGGAGGATTATCATAAATCAGATCTACTTTAGCATTGCTCATTATTATGCCATGCGTTGTATCTGCGTTTAAAAGATAATCTACCCATACCTTTCCCTCTTCATCAGCTTCCTGATTAGAGATTTTTGTCTGCTTGAGCTTTTCAACCGTATCACAGTTAATTTCAACTGCATATGTAACGATTGAATGTCTCTCTGCTCCAGCTCCACGAAGCAAAGAAGTCACAGCCGTTCCATCGCCTATGTGCGGCTCAAAAACAACTGTGACTTTATTTTCCTCGTTTTCAATTTTAAGCACCCTGCCGCAACGATACATCATATCCGTATTAGTGTAGAATGCTCCATAGCGGGCATAATTGCCTGCCGTCTGTTGGAACGTATTTACATTCCTGACATTTTTTACCATATCTGGTACCTCCATTTAATATTTCCACCTGAGTGGATTTTTATCTATATTAACAACACGGTTAAATCTAAGCATAAAAAAAAGGCTCTGTGAAAATCACAAAGTCCATTAATACACACAATCAACCTGGTTGAAAATATCCTCCTATCATAACATCAGCAGTGTCATGAAAACCAATCAGCACGAGCATCGTGTTGATTTAAACAAAAAATCAAATAATATATAGATAATATACTATATCCAAAAAGAAAAAGCAATAAAAAAGACTGTCTCTCCCTATAGGGAATAAGACAGTCTTCTGTAAGCGGCTATACATTAATTAATTAATTAATTGGTAATTTCCCAAATATTTCATAATACACATCATCGGCGGAACTATTAATAGAATCATGCATGGTTTCTTCCGGCTCATTCTGAAGAGATTCGTATAAATAACTCTTTTTCACAGCATTAGTCGCTGCTTGCTCCGATAAATCATATCGTCTGATTAAACTCAATATCACACAATTCATGTACGATAAAGCTTTTGTATTCATCATTTAAACACCTCCAGTTATTATTTCACATTTCATAGATACAATAGATGTCAGAGCTTTCTCTGTATGAAAGGACATCTGCGTACCTAATGTTCTTCCATCTTCTGTAAGAACATCATACACTGATACCATCTCAATTGCCACATCTTTATTCTGAATATGACTTGCAATTTCAGAAACCTTTGAATCTGCTATTGAGCCAATCACTAAATCATATTTCGAATCAAGATTATTTTCCATACAATTTTGTTGTACATATTCATAAGAAAGTCTGTTTGCCAGTATAAAATACAACCATTCTTCATTGCAATAATCGAATCTTTTTATATTAAATGTATTTACCATATCAATATTAATTGTGATAACAACTACTGCTGGTTTATCCTTTTTCCTGTATATTCTATTGTATTTTTTAGTCTGTGTCTGAGCCCTCTTTTTAGCAACATTTTTATCATCCGTCATATAGAATCCCCTACCAAAATCCAATTCTTTCTTACTTTTGGTAAAATCAATTCCATGCTCACAGATATTATGTGCAGAAGATTCATTTGTCCCATGATACCATACTCTCTGCATATTCTTCTCCTTCCTTAATTATACCATACTTTATCTGAATATAACAGGGAAGGCTGCCGCTTTAAGCAATCCCTGTCATATCAAATTACTACAAGGATTGCTCCTATTTAGTTAAATCCATTTACAAACCTAACTTTTGATAATACTCTTCAATATTATCTATAGTCAGTTCTGTTGCCCTCAACTGGGCATTTTTAATCAATGCATCGTCAAGACCTTTGCCCAATTTTTCATCCCATGTAAGAATGAGTGGCTTTAGTCCTTCTCTCAAGAGCCTCATTGCAAGCCCCTTTTCAGAGCGCAATACATTGATGTTCGTTAATCTGTCCGCATCATATGCGATTGCGAAAAACTGTACACCAGAGTTTATAAGATACTCCAGTATGTTTTTTCCAATCCTGGTCTCAAACAGCTTTGTATAACTGTTTACGCCTGGCAATATACAAAATGGCACTTTAAGAAGAGTGCTTCCAACGATTCCCTTCTTCTCACCCTCTGTAAGTATAGCCATGACCGGATTACTGTCCTTACTCTTAATCAGACCGACTATGTTACTGCCCTCTGTACCACACTCATATAAGTTAGTGTATGTACCGGCTTCTACATCATCAACCTGCAGGAATGAAGACATGCCTCTGTACTTTCCTGTACAGCGGTACTTTTTATCAGTTTCCTTTTCCAGTGTTCCGTCAGGGTTTAATTTCATAACTCCCCTCCACGAAACATACCTTTTTAAGTTATCGTCCTCGGATATAAAGTATAATCCCCTATCGTCTTTCTGATAAGATTTACTTACATCCATAAAGTCCATACGCACACGGATTCTAACTATCTGTCCCTTCTCATTAAAGAGAGGGAAGCCTATTCCGGATCTGGCTTCAAAGTACCAATATTTTTCTCCGGTTCTTTTATCTTTCTTTAAATAAAAACCGGGAACACCAAGCAGCGCATCCGAACCCAGCTCATTAATAATGGCTGCACATACGCTGCTCCTTGATGGGAGGTCATTCGCCTCCAAAACATCAAATGATGTTTTCTTGTGGTAATATTCCATCCAGTCGTCAGCTGGAAATGAACATAACATACTGTTATCGAAAAAAACATCTCGCCAGCCGTCACCTTCAAGCCATGCCCGGTGACTTGCCTTTAATGGATAAAAGCTCATAAGCATTCGATAAGCCAAATCTTTCTTCTCATCGTCTGCTTCTTCCACAATACCGACAGGATTAAGTTCTTTCTTAAACTGTCGCTTTCCCTGAACAGCATCAACATCATGAGCTCCTTTTCTCCACACATGGAATCCATGTGCCTCAGCTTCCGCAACTTCATCCTCCGGTCTGTATATTCCTGAGCCTGCTCTGCTCACGCCCAGAAAGACATACAATTTTCCGTCATAGCCAATAACATCTCCTTCCGGATTTGCTGCATTTACTCGCGGATCTGTATACCTCTTACAGATATGCACATCGCCATAACCGTCTTCTGCGGGTACTCTGCAGCACCAATCAGCTGTGCCACAGATTAAACATGGCTGATGTTTTTTTACCTCATGATAACCATTTGCCATATCACAACACTCCTTCTTGTTATTATTTTCTTTCACTCTATATAAACAGAAAGAGAATCCTTGTAATTTAGATTTCCCTCTCTGGCTACAAAATAAGTAACCATAAGGGAAACCCCTTTAGGTTCGTTATACTCCGACATTAAATGGAATATAAAAAAAGATGATGTCTCGTTCCAACATCAAGACACCATCTAAAACATCTGTCTGCTTAAGCAGACTGCGAAAAGACAGTAGCCTTTCCGTAATCTAGGAAAATGTGAGCTGTCTGCAGCACTTCCTTCCTAGTGGAATTAATCTTTTGCCTGTATCTAATCGATACTTTTGGCTGTACCCACGAGGTACTTCTATCACATTGTGATTAATTTGTGGTTAATCACAAATGCAATATAATCAGCCTTTTTAAAGGCATAAAAAAACGCCGCTCTCAGCGACGACATAATACATTATTTGTATCATCAATATAAGCATATTTGCAATACACTTATCAATTTTCTATAGCCAAAAAAGACTATAAACACCAAGTAAAACCACTGGTTCTGCTCCAAACAAAAAATCAAAATATGTTATTATAATAACACATCAAAATATATTGTCAAGTATATGACACCCATAATACATCACCATGATAATTAATTGATAGTCTCACACAAGGCATAATACTCTCTAAAATTAAAATAAGTCCCCACATATAACATACTTGTGGGGGCTTATTGACCTACGGTTTCTTGCATCATTTTGCCTTACATATTATATTACAGGTAAATCAGATGCTCAATATTTTTATATCTCATAGCACTCATAGCAGGAATTTTTTGTCTTGCTTTTTATACAAAATGCGCCTGACTTCCATAATCTTATTATCCTGCTCATCGTCTATTACAACATAATAAATTACAAAATTCTTCACATAGATTCTGTAATATGGATAACGATGTTCCCTGAAAGAATATAATGGTTCAAATGACTCTGCCACTGGCTGTCTCTCCAATATTGCATTTTCTACTGCATCAAGTAAATCATGTGCAGCTTTCGCATTATGCAGTTTTTCAGCAATATACACAACCTTCTCTTCTAAATCGTCATAGAACAATGGCAGATATCTCAATATATATTTTGTATCAGCCATTTATCCTCCTTCTGAGATTAGAAAAAACTTCCTCATGTGAATATCTTCTATCATTCTCTTCTGCATATCTGTCAGCAGCGTCAAGTGCTGCTTCAACGCCATCTGTCAGGCTTGAATACGCCTCTATGCTAAGTACAACCATAGTGCCATAGCCGTTTTTCGTCAAGTACACTGGCTCTCCACACTCGACGGCTTTTTCTACTTCAGTAAAATTATTACGCAAATCCGAAACTGGTCTAATCTGTATCATAGAAAACCTCCTTGTATTTGATATCATAATCTTATCATTATTTTATCATAATTTTATCATTTATATTATATACAATTTGATTCGCTTTATCAATACCATATTCTTTCATGTCGAATTTTGTTGAATATTGTCGCTTTTTATGCTAAACTTAATATAAAGATAAGCATTTGTGTAAACAGATGCATCTTAGGAATCCTCTCCAAGAAGAGAGATTCCAAGTCGGATTAATAATCTCTAATTAGAGAAGCCCACCTTGCTTATAGCAGGGTGGGCATTTAATTTTTAAATGTTGTTATATCTTTTCACTTCTAATGAACTACTCACAACCGACTAATGTCGGATGAAGTTTCTATGTTACATGCTTTAGCATGTAAGTAATCCTGTGGCGGTTGCATTATGCAACTGTCACAGCATACGGGATGTCCACTATCCCTATATCCCATTCTTTTATGTTTGGGAATACTTTTCTTATTATGTTTGCAGCTCCATTTATATCTGCATTTCCTGTACTTCCATCACCATACTTGTACAGTCCTCTTTTTATTCTCCTGCCTGAAAATACATGTTCTTCGGTTGAATCAACACTAAACACCGGTATTTTGTCTCCAGCCTTAAAATCTGCCTTTGATGTATAGCTTTCCTCAGTAAACACAAGTCTTATTCCATATTCTTCCAGTTTATACTGAAGCATACCTGCAAATACGAGATGTGGTATCTGCACTATTGCCTGGTTATTAGCAGCTCCTGTATTGATTTTCTGTTTCTGAAATACATTATGGCCAAGTACTACTATATCTATATTGTTATCCCTAGCATAGTCAGCTATATATCTGCTTATCTTGTGAAGGCTGTCCTTTATCATACAGTTTCGTTTATAGGTCAGTCTGCCAATTCTTTTGGTATATTCCCTGTTATTACATAGTGCTGCCTGAGCCTTTAATCTGGCAAGTCTTTTGTTATAGTAGTTATTTACCGATTTAATGGTGCGCCCATTAACAAGAAACGGTCTGTCACCGAAGTTATTTGTGACAGCACAAAAGTTATTAAGCCCCGGATCTATTCCTATAATCCTGTATTCCAATGAATCTCTACAGGATTTGAACTGTTCCATCAGCTGTTCGTCCGACAATTCAGGATATGCCTTATACATGATGGCACGCTCCTCTGTTTCCAGTACAACATCAATGATGAATACATCTGCAGAGTGTTTAATCCTTACTTCCTTTAGAGATGTACCTTCATCCAAATTTCCAAGATTAAGCCTGTATTTATATCCCGGTACTTTTAGATATCTCTCATCAGCTATCTTGCATATCTGATTTGTAAGAATTGCCGTTGTATAGCTTCCGTCGGTCTTATATCCTGGCATCTTCGGTCTGCCTGTAAACATGTCTGTATTCGCCTTATATACCTTCAGGGAGTTGAAGAATGCCTTGTAGTTTCTGAGCAGCAGCTTCAATATCTGCTGGCTTGCTTGTGAATACATATCATAGTAATTGATGTCCCTTGTCTGTTTCATGTAAAAATCCAGAGTACCATATGTAAGCCATTTACCTTTAGGCTCATACTTTGTACTTTCCGTAACAGACTTTATACTTTTGTACACTTCCATCTGATTAGCCGTCAATGGCTTTAAATTTTCAAAGTCACTTACAGCAGTAGCATACTGTCTTAATATATAGTTTGCCCTGTTATACAGATATGTTGACTTCCTACATATATCAGCACAGTACGAAAACATTTTGTGACCTTTTCTTATATGATACTGTCTTGTCCTGTACACCGATTCACTTCCTTCCTATGTCAGTCAAAGTTAAAACAACTATCCTAAGCAATTCATCTCACAACCGACAGTTGTCGGATTGAGTTTTCTTGCTAAATTTCGATAATTATGGTATATGAACTACTTACAAAGCTCCAGTAAATTTATGGTATTCTTGACATAATACTCTTAGCAATATAAATCACTCCTAGAATAAACAAACCGAGGAATGCAATAACAAGCATAAGCTCTGTTCTCTGTGCAATAGCTGTATCTGGTAAATATTCACCAAATATGGCATCCATTAACTGAACTACTATAGTTCCAAATAGTCCTATAGTAACGTGAATAAGTCCTTTTATTTTATAATAATAAGCGCCTCTTGGTTCACTACCCTGTTTCTTTGATTTTGCTTGTCTTCCATCATTAATAAGCTGTATTACAATATAGCAATACAAAGCCCAAGCTGCATATTCCATATTTAAACTTCCTCGCTTTCTTCCATATCTTCGTTACTATTTTTCATTATTAAATTTCTAATCACAATACTGAGCACCATCATAAACGCTATTGGATAGGCTGGAAATAAACTTATCCATGTTTTGGTTCTAATACCGAAAGTAGTGTAAATAATCCATATACATGTCATCAGAAAATAGACTGCAACTATCAGAGATATGATAATACCTGCAATTGAAATCTTTTTATTAAAATAAACATAACAACCCACATTTAATATAAATAAGATAAGAAAAGGAACTAGTATTATTTTAAATAATTCAATATGCAATGTTGGCATTCGTACCACTTCTACAAGCTCTCTCCTAAATTGTTCCATTACGGCTATCAGAGAATCACCGTTTACCACTTCATTCACACTTTTTACCTCCGTCATTAATAATTAATAATTCCTTTTTATCAGATTTTGGTATATCAAGAGTACAATCACTTGGAGACCTATACTTTCTCACATGTTTTAACATATCTTTATACCAAACCTCTGCACTTTTAGAATTTTTTACTATTGAACCAAAATAAAGTTCATCATAATCATAATAAGATTTACTTACTTTTTTTATTGATTTCTTGAACTGTCTTTTATTCATAAACAACCTCCAAATTTCTTATCGCAACATCAAATTAACCCATACAATCTATCTAGCTTCGAGAAATCAATTATTCCTCTTTTTTCATTAACGATCTTACTTATCCACGGACCAAAATAAAATGTCTCCTGTCCTGTTCCTATTCTCTGAGGATATTCGACAATTAATGTATCATTTGTTTCATTTATACTGTATATATATTTTGAATCATCATTTATTCGACCATAAAAATCAATGAAGCGTTCTATTTCATTATATACAGCTGTTATCTGCAATGCTGTTGCCTCATATTTGTCTTCAATGATTTCACCATTTTCAACATATTTCCTGTATGTTATTTCACCCGGTGTCAAGATTTTCCTAATACTACCTGCAATACCAAACCAGGAAAAAATATAAACCACAAATATGAAATCTTGTAACAAATTTGATCCATATCCAGACACTGAAATTATATACTCATACTTTATTGGAAATGTAACATGCTTAAACACAAGATAATACATAGTTAGATAACAAACTGAAAATGCCAGTAAATTCCCTATATATGTTTTTATTTTAAACTTCCTATACACCGGATTTTTCCAATTGTCAGTTGCTTTCTCTCCAGATTCCCTGAGAATATTTTTAACTTCACCTTCACGAAGGTTAGGTGGTATATATGTTACTTTTTTATCTATATCTTTTACTTCCTGCACCGGCTTTGGATTTCCATACCCGCAGATTTCTTTAGGTAAAGTTTCAACCATTTTTTATCCTCCTGCGTAATTATATCTGTAACGAAATTTAACTGCTTACGTGCCGGAAAAAAGACTAATGCTTTATTGTATTATTTATTATATCAGATAATAGTGTGCCAACATACAAATAACTATAATAGCAACAAATACAGTTAATTTTACAAGTTCTTTTTTTCGTCTCTTATACCTTAATTCATATACAAAATTAATATCTTCTATAGAAATTTCAAATACAGGCTTATAAAGTATATTCTCTAAATTCTGCATTTGCTGTATTGAAGGTTTAAGTTCTCTCTCTATATTTTTTATTGTCCGCTCATTTTCCAGCATATTCCCATATTTTGGATATCCTAGTAATGTTGTAGTGCGTTTTAAATGCCTTTTTCTCTGTTCATACTCATACTCTGAGCAAAATTTTTCGAGAAAACTTACCTCGTGTCTAACCATTTCCTTAAAAAACATATAATGCTCTTTTAGGTATTCCTCACTCTCTATAACAGGGTAATACCTTCCATATAATTTACTATTTATAAACTGTACCATTATCGTTTATGATTCTCTCCTTGATTATATCAATTATTATTTATCATTACTAAGCATAGGTGTCTCTACAAGATTCGCTTTTCTCTCCTTAAAAGGATACTTCCACTTCAGACGAGTATGGCAAAACGGACATTTCTGAAAACCTATCTTTACAGGTTTTCCGCAACTCTTTCCGGGGCATCTAAAGCTCATGATTGTACCGTCTGGACTGTACAGCATATTCATAAAATTTTCTTTTAAAAGCTGTTCCTTAATCTCTTCGTTAAATATCTCATATTTTATTCCAATCGGTCTTTTTGAGAACATGTTGACGCCTCCAATTTTTTTAATATTAAGAACTTCTCATTTATTGATGATTTCTGTTGTTAAATCACATAAAAAGATATAATCTAGCCTTGTATTCCCATTTAAAATTTTCCGACATACTTCATTTTCTATGGCGAATACATTGGGGCATATTATTATGCCCCTCTATTTTTAATCACCAACATTTTTCTTGATTTCCTAATCTATTACTGTCTTACCCTTTTCTTTCTCCACAGTCTGCAGATAGAAAAGATAGGAAACCTGGCAGCAGGTGAGATTCAATACTGATACCTTAATCATGCCTGTTACTATCATTATTTTGTCTCCCCGCAAGAACACTTGTAGCCAATTAATTTCTGCTCATCATATGCTTCAGTTACAGTAACTGTCTGTGTTTCATAATGTCCTTCTTCATCGTGATGTGTATATCCTGTAATCTTTTTTCTTGTGGTTGAATTACTGCAAGAGCCGCCATTTACCGCACAATTATATTGATGATCTTCCAATTCATTTAATGAATAAAATTCACTCTGCTGTATTCCATGCTCAATACAATAAGAACATTCTCCATATTCGCACTGTAAACATATATCAACATATCCATACACAGGCTCATCCCAGGCAGCTTTATCAACCACCCATACCTGCTCTTCTCTTGTTACGGCATCATGGTGAACTGTCTCATAAACCGGCTCCCAACTATGTTCATGTGAAGGTGTGTTTGGTGTTGATGGCTTTGTATCAGCTTCGCCAGGGGCTGAGTTACTGCCATTGTCTGAAGAACTGCTGCCATTATTACCGGTGTTACCACTGTTATTGCTGCCATTATTGATATCGCCAGAGCCTGAACTGCTGCCACCGTTGCTGTTATTGCCGTTATCAGCTATATCAGTTGATGGCTTGGTAGGAATAATTTCATCAGCCTTCGCAATCTTATCGTCTTTTGCAGCTTCTGAGATTTCCTCTGCTACAGTTTCATCAGTGATTGTTATAATTGAATTACTATCACCTTCCTCAAAATTATCTGCCTTAATCTCTTTTCTGTTGCCGTCTCTATCCTGAATGATAACAACTTTCTCGCCATTGTCCTTTGTCTCAACAATACCGGCTACTTCTACCGTTTTACCCTCTGAATCCTTGACTGCAATAGTAACCTGTTCCTCACTGCCTGCATTCTTCTTAGTTTCCTGTTCTGTAACGGCCTTAGTAGTGCTCTCGGTGGTTACTGTCTTACTCTTCTTTCCGCAGCCTGCAGATGTAAATACTAAACAGCATGATAAAAACACTGCTGCACCCTTTAATAAATTTCTTTTAATCATACCAGCTTACCTCGATTCCTCTTTACTCGAGATAAACCCTATTCCTAAAAGATTTTTAGATAATTAATAGTTTTCTGATAGCAAAATGTGGTTGGTGCTATCTTTAACCTTAAAATACAGCCTTTTCCTGTAGTTTTCAATACATACACATGTCAAAAATTGTTACAGAAATATTACGAAGCGGCATTTTACTAAATAATTACATGCACTATTAATACCACAAATCCCCTCTCCGTTGGAAAGAGAGAGGATTGTGACATTTTTCAATTTAAGACCAGTGCGAAATAGATTATTCCACTACTTCTTTTTCTGATTTCTTTTTCCAAAGAACAATAGCAATAACAGCAATAATGACAATTACTACTGCCGAAAAACTGCCAACTACAACAGGATTTTTAAATACTGACTTAAAATCAGTTTTCTTAGTGCCTGATGCATTCGTGTCAACAATTTCACTTGTAAGCTGGTATGTTGCTGTACCCTTAATTTCATAAAAAGTTGTGTTCTTTGTTGTATCTGCTTCATAATCTGCAGTGTAAACTACATTAGCTGTTGGATAATCCACCGTAGCCACATATGTTGCTTCATAATCAGCAATTTCCTTATAACCCTTAACAGTTGCTGTCCTGTGGATCATTCCGTCTGCATCAGCTTCCGGCTCACTTGTCCATTCGATTGATTCAACTGTATAAATATCCTTAGATAACCCTAAATCCTCAAGAATACTGTCCTTATACTGCATAAGGTTAGGATTCTCGGCATTATATTCAACAAGGTTATCCTTATACATAAAATAAGCTCCACTAACCACATTAATTGAAAAAACAAAATCATCACTCTTCTGTTCATTCTTCTTTACGAGACCTGTCTGAGTCATATTTACAGTGCTAACCTCATTAGTTGCCTCGTCACGAACACTTCCTGCTACAACTGCCGGAATATCGTCGGTTTTTGTTAAACCATTGTATGTATATACTTTTGTGTATGTAACAGAACGGCTTCCCATATCGCCTTCAGCCGTAGTGACTGATTTAAGCCTGTAAGTTATTCCATTCTCGACAATGGATTCCTCAAATACAGGAGCTGCATCTGTTACAAGAACCGTATTGGTCTTTGTGATGTTAGCAATCTGTTTAGCCTTCACATCATACTTAACATCAGTTAAGGTGTAATCCACACCATCTTTTGATTTATTCTTTTTAAAATCATATTCAGCTTCCTTATTCTCAGATTCAAATTTCTCTTCCTCTGTGAATGTAGTTGCTGCGTAAGTTTTATTATTACCTGCAAATGCTACTGCAAGAAATACAAAAACTGCTCCAAACACCTTTATGAATGCTTTTTTATTCTTTCCGAATAAGCAGCCTAAAAGTGCAATACCAGAAACCAGCATAATAACCATGTACTTTAACATGTCTGAACTGTCTCCTGTCTGTGGTGTAACTAATGCTGAATCTGCTGCAACTTCAAAATCCTTTTTCTCATTGTAGCTGAAATTCATCAGTCCCACTTTGGCTTCATCAGCCATTACAAAATGCTGTAATTCCACTTTATCTCCAAGAACAAATACAACATCTTCTGTAAGTTCGTAGCCCCACGGAGCTGCCACTTCATGAATCTTGTATGTTCCCGGCTCTAATCCTACGATTACTGTTTCTTCTAAACCTGACACAAAAGAAGTTACCTTCTTTACTGCTGCCACTGTATTACCATTCTCGTCCTTAGTTTCAGTAAGGATTTCAACCTCTTCTACATTTCCATCCTTATCAAGAATCTGTAAAGTTGCTCCGGATAAAGGCTTTTTCGTCTTGGAAGTATCATCAATCTTGATAATGCCTATTTTAGTAGGCTCAACAATCGTCTGTCCTTCATCACTCAAATCTTCATGAGCAGTTACCTCAATTTCGTTCTGATATAATTTTTCAAAAACTACTACTGTTCGACCTGCTAAATCAGCTCTTGTAAAATTAAATGTCACATCAATGCTGCCATCTTTCTGTTCAGCTGTGAATTTAACCTCACCTGTGATTTCCTTTCCGGTTGCCTTATTAATTACTGATTTTCCGGTTGCCTTATCCTTTAAGACACCTTTAATTACATACTCCTTACCAACAATAAGGTTTTTATATGATACAGTATCGACAATCACGATATCCTCTGCACCATTGTTATACTTAGTTCCGCTAATACCATCACTAGCTGTTGTTTTAATTTCAGGATAAAAAGTGCTTTGATCTTCATCATTTAAATCTTCATGACAAGCTACCTCAATTCCGTTGTGGTAAACCTTCTCAAAGCATACAATTGTCTCTCCTGCCAGCAGGGAAGAATCAAACTCAAACACCATGTCAACCGTTCCGTCTGCCTGTTCAGCATCAAATGTTGTTCTGGCTGTTATCTTATTTCCTTTCTTATCAAGCAGAGGTTTACCAGTACTCTTAACCATGAGATAGCCGCTTACTGTGTAAGTATTACCCACAATTAATCCATGATAAGTTACTGTATCTACAATTACGGCATTCTCTGTAACTGTGCCGACATTGTTTTCTGTATATTTATCATGTGCCTGTGTCTTTATATCAATAAAGTATATGCTCTGCTCCTCACTTCCAATATCACTATGGGTTGTAAGTTTAACACCTGTCTCTGTATCAAAAATATCTTCGAATACAACAAGAATATGATCTCCCAGTCCTGTTGAGTCAAGTGTAAATTCCATATCTATAGTTCCATCAGGACCGTCTGCAGCAAAATTCTTAGTCGCTGATATAAGATTTCCTGTGCTGTCAAGTACAGGCATCTGTGTAGCCCTGTCAACAAGATATCCTTTTAGTGTATACTCACGGCCTGCAACAAGGTTACTGTATATGACAGTATCAATGATTGTTGTTTCAGGTCCTATAGTACCATTATGGTCTCCTGTGCTCTTATCATGTGCTTTTGTCCTTATCTTAGGATACAAAATCGACTGATTAGAGTCAGTTATATCACTATGCGTGGTCACGCGGATATCATTATGATATAAATCCTCAAATACTACGGCTGTAGAACCTTCCATATCACTTGAATCGAATTCAAAAGTAATATCTATTGAACCATTCGCTGTTGCAGCTGTAAATGTCCTTGAAGATGTAATCTTATTACCATCTTTGTCAAGTATAGCTGTGTTAGTATCCTGATTCATAAGGTAACCGCTTACCGTATAAGTCTTGCCGACAATCAGATTAGTGTATGTCACTGTATCGATTATCGTTGACTTACCACCGACAACACCTACATGGCTGTTTGTATTGCCGTCTGCGGCAGATGTTCTTATTTTTGGATAGAAAATACTTTGATCTGCATCAGTTATATCGCAATGCGAGCCAACTCTTACACTATTATAATAAACATCTTCAAAAACAGTTACTGTTACGCCTTCCAGAAGTGATGAATCCAGAGTAAACTCCATCTCAACTGTCTGGTCTGTTGCTTGTGCTGTAAATGTCTTTGTAGCTGTTATCCTGCTGCCATTCTTGTCAAGAAGTTCAAAACCGGTATCCTTATTCATCAGATACCCTCTTACCTCATATGTATTACCAATGCGTAAGTTGTTAAATGTTACTTCATCAACTATAGATGCTTTATCTGAAACAGTACCTACATTGGTAAGAGTATCCTTGTCATGCGCCTTAGTTCTTAACTTAAGGTAATCTATCGTCTGGTCTTTGTCCTCCAGATCATCATGAACAAAAATCTCAACACCCTGCTGGTAAAGCCTCTCAGCAACAACAACTGACAGTCCCTCAAGGTTTGCCTTGAAGTTAAATTCAACATTTACAATCTGGTCTTCTGTTTCCGCGGTAAATGTTGTTTCGCCGGTTACAGTATTTCCATCCATGTCAACGAATGGAAGACCTGTTGCCTTGTCTTTAAGCATACCCTTAATGGTGTACTCCTCGCCGACAACAAGATCACGGCAGTCTACGCTGTCTATAATCCTGTAAACAAAATTCTCATCGTACGCCCCCTGGTTATCACCGGTCTTGTATTCTGCTGCCTTTGTTCCCGCGATAGATGTATGCTTGTCTGTGTATTTAAGAGTATAATCCTGAGATTCAGAATTACCCTTAATCTCACTTGCATCAACTTTCTTAGTTTCATGCTTGTTGCCATATCCAATCGGTGATGTAAGTTCTTTAACCTCATATACATAACCTGTCGGATAATCATATGTTGTGGCTGCTGTTCCGTCTTCTCCTGTTACTATCTTTTCCAAAATAGTTCCCTTAGAGGCAACAACCTTTCCGCTTCTGTCCTTAATATCCGTTGTAGCGTATACTCCGAATACTGTGTTGGCAAGAACAGCTCCCGTATCTATATCTGTCTTATTAACAGATACATTTACTTTCTGTCTGCTGTCCTCCATTGTTACATTAGTAAATCCAACTTCTGCATAGGTATCAGCGGTTACCGTAATCTCATGTACTTCCGGATCAAGAAGATATTTACCGTTTGTCCTTACTTCCTTGATGTAGTAAGTTCCCGGCTTATATTCATATCTAGATTCTGCATATGTTCCATCAACAGTTGTAATCTGTTCTACAAGTGATTCGTCACTAAATGACGGATCCGAATATACAACATATGTACAGCCTCCAACATATCCTTCTTCATATGTAAATCCGGTTTCCTGATTAAATCCTGTAAGTACTTCACCCTTCTTATACAGACGAATCTTAGAATACTTCTGAGCATCGTTTCCTGTAAGCTCATAAGTTCTTCCATTTTCTGTTATGGAAACTTCCATATCATTCATGAAAGTACAATTCTCGTCTCCGCCAATCTGGTGAAGCACATAATTTCCGTATGGCATATCCTTAGAGGTCGCCAGACCATTAGAATCTGTTGTAAGGATATCCCTTACGCTGTCTGTGGCATTGTCATAACTTCCGGCAGATTTAAGGTAAAGCTGGAAAACTGCTCCTCCTTCTGCCACTGTCTTTGAAAGGTCGTCTTTCTGTGTAGTAAGAATAACCTTAGAATTATCATCCTTAGTTACTGTCTTAGTCTTTTTGATTGAAACCTTTCCTTTAACACCCTGCTCAAGGTGAATTATTGTGTCTTCAGCTTCCTGATAAGAGGTTGCAACCTTAGACTGTTCTACACCATTAATGTAAGTTTTTCTATTTAACATATTTCTTACAAAAACTGTATCATCAATGAGATATCCTGTTGGAGCCTCATATTCCTGAACAGTCACAGTACCCAATGGGAAAACCACTCTCCCATTTAAAGTAAATAGCGCATCTCCGCCAATATAGAAATTAGGATTGATTAAACTAATATATCCTCTCTCATCCGTCTGAACATACCAAGTATACTTAGCACTCTTACCATCTCCAGCAGGATCTGTGGTCATATCAGTATCATAATACTTAACCACATACTTAGCACCCTCAAGAGTACCATCTCCGTTAGATACTCCACCTGTTTCCTTATTAACCTTCCTAAGAAGGATAGTTACAGGGTCAGTTTCCGGAATATCATTTACTCCGCCACCATAAGTATCTTCACCTTCAATAGTAATAGACTTGACTTCATCGTTTAAGAGGAAGCCTTTAGGTGCTTTAGTTTCTTTGTAGTACAATGTTTTTGTCTCATAACGAGGAATATCATACACAGTATATGTATCTGTGTCGCCATTCTCGTCAGTGACAAGTGTTGTTAAAAGGTCTGTACAGTCTGCATCGTTGTAAACAGAAAACTCTGCTCCCGCGAGGCTGTAACAGCTGTTTCCTGCTGTTATTCCGAGTTCGTCATTTACGCCCTTCTTAAGCCTGATACTTCCACTGTATGGAGGCGGATTGTAAGTATCCCAGAAGATACACAGGCTCTGGTTCACACCATCATCGTTATTCAGGTACTTTGCATAACAATCATAATCTCCACTTCCATGATCGCATGCATACTCATATAAATCCATACATAAGTCATATCCTGCCTTGCCCGGACCGCCTAAGAATGTACCGCCTATAGCCGGCTCATTCCACATATCATCGTTTAATGCATACGCGATAGTGTGGTGAGCAATGATCCATCTTAAATCCTCATTGTAACCAGCTAATGGACCCTCTGATGCGCCGCTTCCTACTGAGAAGAAAAATATTCTTGCATATACATCATTCTCGTAGCTGCCGGCATCCGTAAATGTTGAGCCTATACCTGGCTGCTGCTTGTGCGGTTCTGCACACATAGCCTGAACAACATCCCCATCAGGTGTCTCAACACTGAATTCCCAGCTCTTCCAGTCACCCATCCCATCATCAATACCGCTGAATACATCAGCATATGATACATCGTTATCATATCCGATAAGTGTGTATCCTTCTGCTTTTGCCTTCATTGGTTCGACATTGGCAATAATGGTTGTTACTGCCATGACTGAAGCCGCCGCTCCTGCGACAAACCTTTTAAAGAAACTCTTTCCGACTTTCTTTACGTTTTTCACGCTTTTTCTCCTTTCTCTCTTAATTAAAGGCTGGTTATTCCAACCTTTGATAATTTGACGGACGCTATTAAAACTTTGTCAACAGCATTTTTTAAAAATTTAATTTTTCTAAAAATGTAAAAAGAGTTAATATCTGAAACGATACTAACTCTTTCATAAATCCGGCATATTTTCTTCTGCTGCCTGCAAAGCCGCATCATTAGATGCTCAGGCTCACAAGCTCATATTTATCCTTTACATAATCCTTAACAATAATCAGATTATCAAGGATTGGGCTGTTATTTACAGCCCAGTCGCTTACATAGAATATGGGCACAGACTTTAGCTGCTGATACCCGCTTTTTCCTGCCTCTGATTCACATGCCATAGAATTGTCCTCTACATTTACGATAAACAGTGGTGTATATCCCTTAAATTCTATCTCGCAAATCTCAACAATATTTATCATGTTGTTAAACTGTTCTGCTCTCCATTTAGGATTTCTCCTTGAACACAGGGGGATAATAACAAACTTCTGGCCCAGCTCCGTCTTCTTCATTCGGTACATATACGGAACAGTAATGCTGAATTCCTTGTACCTGTTCAGGAAATAGTAATCAACATAACGATTATCAATGTTCTGGCCATGTTCATTTACGAAACTTGTATCAAACATGTTGAGTTCCAGGCGTCTTAAGCTGTCAAGCGGTGTATCAATCTGCACATCAAACAGCTTTAATTTACTGAAATGAGAAACCCCTATATTCCTTACCTTTCTTACTGTTTCTGCCGGGGCATAAAAATCCACCGTCTTAACTTCTGCCTCTCCTGAAGGATAAGAAAAATAAAACTTTTTCACTAATCCATTGTTAATCAGGAATTTAAGTTCTGACTTTATGCTGTCACAGCCAAGAACAATTTTCAGATTCCTGCTTGTAGCAATATTGAGCCTGACAAGCTCTTTAAGAATTAACCTGTCAGTAATAGTAAGATTGCCCTTTTCATCCATCTTCATGTATTTTTTCATGGTAATCTCATTACTGTCTCTGCTCTTAATCTTCAATCCCTTCCTGAAAATAAAAGGTGATTCCACCAGCTTATTTTCCGGCATTATGCTGGGAGATAATTCCAGCTCATATATTCCATCGTCTTTGATATCTTCTGTTCTGATATCCTGCTTTTCTGTATCCTCTAAAGCTGGTTTTCCGTTCACTAAATTTATTTTTTCAGCGTGCTTATTTTTTCCTGCTTTTCCAAATTTCATTTTTAAAGTTCCTCCCGGTAAGTTAATCAGGCTCTCACATCTGAACCATATTTTGCGCTTCTTAGTTCTTTAAGCCTCTTGCGAAATCAAAGTTAAGATTAACCTCTTTGCCTTTGTCCGTGAAAACACCGTCTGTATCATATATTCTATATACATAATCATGTCCCCACGCCGTTGCTCCGTCCTTCCAGAATGATGTCTTGATACGCTTAATTGTAAGCACCTTTAATTCTTTACGGTCATTGTTGTCATAACAATATAACTTGTATTCATTAGGATTATTCAAATCCCTGTAAAGAGAAACAGCATTTATGGCATGTGATTCTCCCCACACAAGAAGCGGTATACCTGCAGAAAGGTTTTCAATCAGCTGCGCCATTACCTTAGAATTATCAACGGAAGCTGATGAGCTAAAGAAAAATTTTGCATTTCCTTTTGCACTCTGGCTGCTATATAGATTATTAATAGCCATTATTGTTTCATATACAGATTTATCCTCCGCATTGTCCGGAGCGCCATCTGCAATGTTATACCTGTAAAACTCAACTTTATTATATTTTTTACCGCCAAGCGTTCCACTTTCATCAAGCATAAAAATCTCAATCAGACCACACTTTTCCAATACAGCTTTTACTTCTTGTTTAAATACCGCAGTCTTGTCAACAACCTCCCATTTTTCTGTCGCAGGCTTAGACATAACCTCATATAGTTCTTTATAATCACTATAATTACTTAATGACTCCGAATTCTGAGTATAATCGCCATTCTTTTTAAAGAACTTTGAGTATGTAAAATCATATGCCTTTGATGACAGACTTCCGGCCCACGGCATTCCATAATTATGTTTAGGAACATCCCCATAGCTGTAAGGCAGCTTTCCTAAATAATATAACTGCGTAAGAGATGCCATTCCATAGCACTGTCCGTCTCGATGTACACCTTCGGTATCCCTTATTCGTATATTGATAAATGGCAGTGTATCCGTAGCTATACTAAATCCTGAATCAGCAAGAAGAATACTGTCCACTTTTCCATCACCGTTTGTATCTGAATAATTGTTATTAAGAACAGTATCTATCTGCTCATAAAGATTGGTTAAATCTTCTGCAGAACGGGCATACCTGTAAAATCCTCCAGTCCTTGTTGCAAGCTCAGTAAGGTGGTCAACATCTATTTCATTGCCAAGTCCTATGCATATTATTACAACATTTCTCTGTGCTGCTGCACTTACAACATCATCCGTATTCCAGTTCCAGTCAAAAAGTCCCTGGGTATCATATCCATCAGATAGTAATACAACATAGTGCTTTGTAGTTTTATCATCGAAGTCTGCCAATGCCTTGTATACGGCATTATTAGCCGCTGTTCCGTTAAATTTAGGCAATGTTTCTTTGATGGCATCTGCTGCACTATTTAAAACATTCTTATCAGTGGTAAGACCTGTGGCTTTGTTTACATCATGTGTAAATGTATAGAAACTGAACCTTGTTGTAGGCGCAGCCTGCTCAATAAGAGCTTTTGCCATATCTATTCTCTTGAATTCCACATCATTCTCATTGCTTCCTTCACACTGCTCCTGCGGATACATTGAGCCTGAATTATCTATAACAAGTGCAATATCAAGGCTTGGGTTGTAATCACTCTTATCTACAATTATCTTTCCCAAAAAGTATCTTGAAAAATGCTGGAGTTCTGCCTGCGTTCCTTCCGAAACAAGTGTGTAGCTTCCATCATCAAGATACTGAAATACTCCAACCTTTTCATTCTTCTTAGGTGTGTAGTCAAAAGTTATGACTGCAGAATCAAATTTCTGGTCCTGCATGTATATTTCATATACAGGAGAAACTACATTTGGAACATTAAATACTCCGTCGCTCTCCTGAAAAGCAATATCTGAAACCCTGTAATCACCACTTACAGTAAGTTTGGCATCATCACATGTATAGTCCTGGTCAAACTTACGCTTATTATCCTTTGTTTTTCCGTCGCTTTTTGATTTCAGCGGATCAAGTCCCAACTGTATCTCTAGTCCATCAGGTATACCATCTCCGTCTGAATCAGCCTTATTCGGATCTGTTCCAATCCTTTTCTCGTCTTCATCAGTAATTCCATCCTGGTCACTGTCCGGATTCTCCGCATCGGATTGCGTTCCCCTTAAATCCTGATATTCAAGAACATCCGGTGTAATTTCCTGCTTTTCTTTTTTCTTACACCCTGTCAGTACCAGTGCAAAGCACATAACTAACAATATTTTTTTTAAAAACCTTTTCATAAATAAATCCCCTTTTTATTAATCCAGCTCTATATCAAAATCATTTAAAGAGTCATTATAATATTCTTTAGATATATCTTTATGAAGACTATATCCACCTCTTATATATACATTTCTAACTTTAAAAGACTCTTTTATTTTTACTTCTTCTTTAATTCTATTTATATCTTTAATTATATCATCTAAAAGAACACTACAATAAGAAATCTCTCCTGTATATCCTTCTTGATATTTTTTTACAAAGGTATTTGTATCTTTATCTTTATAAAATTCTGTAGTATCGCTCCAAATTTGGTCTCCATCATTATGTTCATACTCATATGAAGCAATCATATTTTCATCTATACAAATATCATTATATTTTTTTTGTGATTTTATTTTAAAAGACTCATTAGGTAAAGCAGTAAAATCCGTTCTTAAATCATCAAACCATTTTTGTTCAGCAACATAATTATTATTTTGTATTTTTGCTATTGTCTTATCTATAAGTCTCCAGACTTTATTACTATCTATTAATTTATTCATATTTACTTACTCCTTTCTAAAACATGCCTACATTTTAACCTTGATATTTGATAAATTAAGAACACGCAAGCATTGCAGCATGCTTATTATTTCCTGCCTTTCGCAATGTTACTTAAAATATCATCAATGCTGTTGCACATTTCCACAGAGATATTTTCATCATCAGTTTCCTCTTCTCGTGCAGCTTCCGTATCTGCATCATTCCTTACATCTTCCAGTTCCTTACCGTTATCATTTTCTTCACCGGAGGAATCTTGGAATTTTGCTCCCATTCTTCCAAGAATCGAATCCATTGGATCAGAAACATTCATTTGACGCTCCATCTTTGAAGCATTCTCGCTGGAATTATTCTGAGGAAAAGATACCACAACACCTGATGCTATACCGCTGTCAGATTCTCTGTCTGCTTTCTCCCTTAACTCATCCCTCATTTTCTTAACAGTGTTCTTATATTTGTTGCTGACAGTCGCCTCAGATTTGTACCCTACACCGTAGAATGCCTTTTCATCGAAATTTCCGAGGACGATATCCGCACCATTAACCTTTACTGTACTTGTTACAGGCACAGCCGGCTTATGATTAACTACAACGCCGGCAGCACTCTTTTCCCCTCTAAAGCTGGTGCCGGCAGCTTTTTCATAGGAATAATACTCATCCCATTTAACCACATATACTGTAGCCATATTTTTTGTATCTTCCTCTTCATCAAGGAAATCAAGTAAAACCGGAAACATATCTGTAGCATTGTTCTTCTGTGAAGTATATAAATATGCTTCCTTGAAGTCCTGATTTCTGACTGTACGGCCAGAAATTACATTGTCTTTGGTTATGCTTGTTCTTGTAGAATATGAAAGTGATGTATCCTCAAGCGACAATGCTGATTCAGATATTGTATTCTGCATATTTACAATATAATCTTCGCCCATCAAATCCTGATAATATTTCATTTCGTCCGGACCGCAATTACCAAACACGATATGAGTACGACTGTTATTAAGTGCAACATTCAACAGGAACTTAGTACTTGGCTGTTCATCAAACTGACTGAAGTTCTGTATAATACATGCAGCGCAGACATGATACTGTCGATATAACTGCCATATCCGGCTAAATGAAGGATGCAGTAAACATGCCAGCTCGTCGATATACAGGAAATTAAGTGGTCTGTTGTTCTTAGGTCTTCTAAAAACGGCTGTCTGAAAGTTCATCAGGAAGAATAAGCCAAATGCCCTGCTGTCTGAGCCTAAAGAAATATCATAGTTGACAATAGTTACATGATTCTCTGCCAGAGCTTTGTCAATATCGATTGAATTTTCACAGCAAAGGATATTTCTTATCAATGGATTAGCCAGTACATCATCAATAATATTCAAAAGACCAGTTGACTGCTCCTTCATTTTCTCAGCGCCGTCACCTAACAGTCTGTCTTCAAGGTACTTAATTCTGTTCTTATATTCGTTTCTCTCTTCCGGATTATCCTTGATATACTCATTCATGACATCAACATAATCCTGAACCAAACCGAAATCTGACATGATATCGTAGAACTCCTGCGGTGTTGGCTGTTTTTGAGAATACTTGGCAGGCATTTTAACATGCAGTATTGGGTATGCCTTAAGGATTACTGTGGTTAAACTTGTTGTTAAAACCTTATTAAGGTTCGAGAAATATGGATCCGAAGAACCTGACGAATCAAATATTGCCTGAAGCACATTAGCAAAATTTCTTGCCTTGTTTACAATCTCTATATTTCTGTCTGCATCTGTTATGTCTGGAGATATAAACAGCGGATTAAATCCTATAAAATCCTCTTTATGCTTACCATTCACCAGCTTAGGATCAATACGATTAATCTTAGTCATACCCCTCTTTTTTGCCAGACGATAAACATCATCACCTAAAGAATCATTCGGTGCTACAACAGTTATGCCACAGAGTGGATTATCCTTAAATATCTTTTCAAGCTTCTTTTTAGCCGCTGCATCTTTAGCCCTGAAATGGGACTTATCGAAATCACAGTCTTTAATATTATCAATCAGGGTTACTTCACCCTTATCAAGCATCTGCTGTACTTTCTTCTTCTGTGTATTTTCATTCTTAACCCTCGTATTCAGGTCATTTGCAATACCCGGAAGAAAGTTCATGCTGGTTTTACCCGAACCAGTTGCACCGATAATAAGCAGGTGCATGGTTCTTATAACTTCCGCTACCCTGTATATCCTTCCGGTCTTTCTATCCCTTGCGATAGCATAATCATAGCAGGAAGCCTTATTCCTTCTTAAGTCAAGATTTCTGTCAACTTTGAATTTATAAATAAGCTCCTTAGTACCGGTAAACTGATAAATATCAATGAACCCCTTGATACATGAAGAAAATACAAATACAGGCAGCATAAATGTTACCAACCTGGCAAGATTTACAATCATGGACCCTGTTACATCGGGAGATACGGGTATAAGCATGATTAATGGAACAGCAACCATGCATGTACACAGGAACATAACGTTTAATATCACTGTGCAAAGGGAAATAGATGCAATCCACAGTCCCCGCATCTTTCTGTTCGTGAATGCAAAGAATGTAAAACTCTGTTTTGTACTCCATATCCAGACTGCATAAGGTATTACGATTGAAAAAAAATAGTAAAAGAAATTTCTTGGAACCATTGCATAATCCACATAGAATACGCCCCTCATAAACATAACTAAATCAGCTATGATTCTTATCACCGTTATTGCATACACGCCGATGATTATATTTCTTCCAAGATTCTTCTCTAATGCTTTATGCAGTTTGCCAAAGAAAAGCCATACTTTCCCATGTTCCTGTTCCGGCTCTTCTGCCATCTCATCCATCTGCTCTTCATATTCGCTGTTGAGCTTATCAAGCGCGACATCAGAATTTTTGACATCTTCCTCGAGTCGCTTTAATTCTTCTTCTCGCTCCTGCTCCAAATCCATATCACTTGCCATACTTCGTCTCCTAAATCAAGTTAGCTATATTACATCAAAGAGACGCTTACTTTAAATTGTCAAGCCATTCCATCGAATAAATTAAAAATACCGCACACCTGCGTCTTATACGCAAATGTGCGGTAAATATAAACTTCTAGTTATCAAAAACATCAGTTGGTCTGAAAAACTTTACGCCCGCAAAGTTTCTTACGCCCCTGAACTGATAAGATATACAAAGATGTGCCAACTCATACGGTCTATAATTTTTCTCCAGTTCTTCTCTCGACATGCCGTAATGATTTCTTATATACTCAAAGAACGCTGGTACATAAGTATCGTTATCAGCCATCTTTCTCCATGCCCTTGTAAGCATATCCATGTCTTTCTCACTGAAATCTCCGTTATTTCTTCTAACTTCTTCCTCGATCCATTCCTTTCTTGCCTGCTGGTAATCCAGATATTTAGCCGTAGAGCCATTAATAGAACCCTTTTCTATCTTCTTTCCGTAGTCCTCTTTTACACATTTTTTCAAATATGAATCTATATTTGCTATAGGTGTATCTATCTCTGCGCAGTATATGATGTTACGCAATACTCTGTCAGGCTCATCCCTGTAAGTTATAAGCAAATCGTCAATGAGCTCCGTTCTAAATGCATCATATCCCTTTTCTGCGACATAAGCATATATGTCGGAAAATTCTTTCCTGACAGATAGAACCTGCTCCATCCTGATATTTTTCTGCTTTATACTCTTTATCTTCGCTTCAATCTTTTCAGCCTGTCCTTCAACACTTAATGGTCTAGGTCTTACCTCAGAAAGATAAGATATATTAAATCTTATCTTTGTGATTGCTTTTCCCTTGCCGTATGCCAGGTTTTCATACCTTATCCTGATATCAGAACAGCTGTTAATTTCCTCAACAGCAACAGCCAACACTCTTGTTTCAAAATTTTTCCAACGCTGGTATGGTGCTTTATCCCCCATATCAGTGTATATACTCTCCCAGGTTGCATCATCACCCGTCCTGGCATTACCTATCCTGTCTATAATGCTGCTCGAAAATTCAGAGACATCCAGCACACTTAGTTTTAACTTTAACTCTGCCAGACTGTATGTAATCTCAATTTCTGCTCCTTTAGGTAAGGTTCTTAGCATAATCTCAGAGTAAATCATTTCATATAATTTTTTTGAACTTATGTGGGAAAAGTCCCTCTCTATGCTCTTAAGTAATGTCACAACTCCGCCATTGTTCATCCTGAAATACGATACTTCCGGATTATATGTAATATCTATACCACCGTTCTCAGTATTTCTCTCAATTTCCTTAACGATATTGATAACCTTAAAATACTCATACCCCTCTTCAATATTATCCTTACTCTCGTCCTTGATATAATATTTTAAATTCATGAGTTCCTTAGTCACTTTGGCAAGGTCTCTATTGTAATTAGACATCTCACCCCCGGCCATGAATATAACATCTTCTTTCGTTATCGAAGACTTATACAGGCCATTCTCTAATAGCTCAGAGTATGATATTCCAAGATCACATATATGAGAAGCGAGTAATCCCGTATTTGATATCGTAGATATAGCCGTCCTTGATTTCCTAAAAACCTTATTTGCCATAATATCCCCCAGATTAGTAACAATATATCTTTGCACTATTATGTATCTTTTTTCTATATTCGTCAACATGAAATACCATATTGTAGTCTTTTCTCAATTTTAAATCATATGCTTTTTCCTGCCTGATTACCTTGAATCCCTGTATTTATGCAGCACTTCGCAATTTTTTATTTTTTTCGCCATAATATACCATTTTGTAGTCTTTTCTACAATTTTAGTACCTGCTTGACCTAAAGAATATCCCTTATATTCTAGATTTCCAGCTTCTTTACATCTCTGATTTACCACTTGGGACATTCTTATACATTTTTGTAGTCTTTTCTCTCCTTTTTCGACTTACAAATCAAGCTGCCAAAATGCAATCACATTCAGTATTTACGCTGACTTTCCATTGAATTTACACCTCAGCAATAAGCTATACCATTTTGTAGTCTTTTCTCTGTTAATCTCATGTCTTTTCAATTATTTTTTATTTCATAATATCACCAGCTCTGGTTATACAAATCTGAGTCTTTTCTGCACCTTTTAACAGTTCTGATTTCACAACAATATTACTCCAACTCCAGTATCTATGCGGATTTTTGCAAATTCAGTCACACTCATGTTCTTATACAAATCTGAGTCTTTTCTCAACTTTTAGGCACTAATTTTATATGTCAAAGATTCCTTCAAGACGCGCTTTTCCATTCCGTCATGACCATATCATGTAGACCAGACATTCTTATACATTTTTGTAGTCTTTTCTTTATTTTTTGACATACCATCTTCCATACCTTAGTATCTGAAACTTCCAGTATTTATGCAGTCTTTCGGCAGATTTACCATTTTACACTAAGCTATACCATTTTGTAGTCTTTTCTCTTCGGAATCATACATTGACATCATTTTTCAGATTTCCTAATCCCAGCACTGCAGCTTAATACATTTCTGATCCTTTTTATCAATTTTTTCTGCGCTATGGAACCTACCGTATCACTCCTAACCCAGTATTTATGCGGTATCGTTGAAAATAAGTTATTTCAAATGCTTATACAAATCTGAGTCTTTTCTCCGCTTTCTGGCACTCATTTTCTCTGTTTAATATCCCAGCAGCATTTAATTTTTCAATTACGATTTTCCACCTATCACTTAGCGGATATACTTATACATTTTTGTAGTCTTTTCTTGTTATTTTGACAGGTCTAAAATTCCATCAAAATAACAGGAATCCTAGTGTTTATGCGGTGTAGCGTTTAATCTCAGCTATTTCAGCATTTTATACTATTTTGTAGTCTTTTCCCGAATTTTAGCACATGAAGAATATGCAGTTTTTCCCTTAAACTCTGGATTTTCATACATCCTGCATTATATGACTTATAGCAGCAGACATTATTATACTTTTTTGTAGTCTTTTCTCTGCTTTTTCGTCACACAATTTAGCATCGTGAAATGTCAATTTCATCAGTATTCATGCTGTTTTCCGCAATCTGCTCCTTATTCACAACCTGTTATACCATTTTGTAGTCTTTTCTCTCTGAATTTCAAACCTAAAATCAAATATAATAATTCCTGACAACACCAGTTTCAGCATATACATTTTTGAGTCTTTTCTTAAAGTTTTAGTCTCTCCGATTTAGCACCCATATAGCTGAATTTCCAGTATTTTTGCGGTTTCAGTTATATTCTGTTAAGCTGTAGTGCTTATACAAATCTGAGCTTTTTCTCTTCATTACTGCTCATATTTTATCTATTGAGGAATCAGAAAAAGTTCAATTTTACATTGCTGCATCTTTACTAATAACTGAACATTACATTTTTTTACATTTTTGTAGTCTTTTCTTCGGTTTACGACACACCTGAATTTTAATCAAAAATATCAATAATGCCAGTATTCATGCGGTTTTTCACTCAATTTAAGCTGACAGTTGCAGGTATACCATTTTGTAGTCTTTTCTATGAAGATTAATACAGTTGCAACACCATCTGGATCACTCCATATCTTTACTATGCACCTATACAAATTTGAGTCTTTTCTTCACTTTCCAAGACTTCAAAGCAAATCATTTTACCTTTGCAAGCCCAGTATTTATGCGAGTTTTATACAGATAATTGAAACAGTGTTCTTATACAAATCTGAGCCTTTTCTTTAATATCTGGTAATATATTTTCAAAAACCTGGTATATAAAATCAGCTTATTTAACCTGCAGAAATCAAACATAACCCAAGAACCGGACAAATTCATACCATTTTGTAGTCTTTTTCCATTATTCTGCATGATTTATGTTCAAAGGAAATGCTGTAAAGGTGATAACCTGATCAGGTAAATCCTGTATGGAATATGCTATACCATTTTGTAGTCTTTTCTCAAAAAAAAGCGGTTATAAATTATACCCAATTTTTAAAAATTTATTCCATCCAATTTATACCATTTTGTAGTTTTTTTTATACCTTTTTGTAGCTTTTTCTATACCTTTTTGTAGTCTTTTCTTAACGAAAATCCACATAAACACTCAATTCCTTGTAAAAAAAGCTTGTCCTGTATAGTAGTGTAATAATACATATCTATATATTTATATCTGCATTACCTACACTCTACTTCTGCTTGTTAAAAAGTCTCTGGAAGAAGCCTCGATTATTAAGATAGTCTATTTCCTCCTGGAGCTTTTGCTTCTCTTCTTCCAGTGAAGCTCTCTTTGATTCCAGTTCCGTATTTTCTTTCTCGCTGGATCTCAATTTCTGATCCATCTCTGATGCACTCTTTTCAAGATCTGCTACTTTTTGGGTTAGATTATTGATATTCTTCATACTCTGATGCTCTGCTTCTATCAATTCAGCATTTTTAGCCGAAAGTTCACTATTAACTTTTTCAAGGGCAGCCTTATCCTCAATCAAAGCATCTGCTTCCCTAACCTTTTCTTCCAGCTGCATATTGGAATTCATTAAATTTTGATACTGCTGATAAAGCAATGCAGCCTTTTTAAGAGTATCATTGTATTTTTCATTCAGGTCTTTATATTCTTTCAGAGACACTACTCTTTTAGATTTCCCTGTAATGTAGAAATCGTCTAATAGCTGTACACCAATTCTGTCAACAGATGTTCTCCTTGCAGTTTTCTTTAAATGTCCTTCAAACAGGTCCGGATGATTTTTTATGTAGATTGAAACAGTCTGCAAGGTTACACCGTAATTCGCAATTAATTTGCTGATAGGCGTAAAGCCTTCATCGTCTTCTGCATTATCATTATCGTTTAAATCAAACTCAGAGAAATCAACATCTACATCGTTATTGTATGAATTATAATTTTGACCTGCAGATTCAATTTCCGGTAATAAGTCTTTTTCCATTGTTATGTTCACCTCTTCTCTGTATCTATACTTATACTCCGTATTTTAAATTAATTTCATAGATAATTCAAGTTTATATTAAAAAATAATTGATATTCAAGTCTTTAATAACAATATCAATTTAAGTGATTTAATTAAACCATATATGAAATATCAATTTTAATACACTGCTTATATCCTCTTTAAGCCACCAAATATGCCTTTTCAGCCTATATTAAATTTTTAATTAAAAACTAAATAAGTATAATAACTTAAGTATAATATTTAAAAACTCAAATTTTGCCATATAATATGCATATTTCGGAATTTAATATGGAGTTTAATTTGATATTAAAGAATGGAAAATAATCTATTTAGTTTTAAGTGAATATATAAAATTGTATATTAAATCTCTAATATATGAATAATTTTAAGTAAATTAATTAAAGCAATCTATTTATTAAAAAGAATAAGATATAAATAATGCAGTAATATTCAGAACTTAAGCAATATTAAAATTTTAATTAAAAACTAAGTGATGTTAATATTTTAATATGATTACTTAAAATATATAAATTGCAAAACATAATATAATGTGGTAATCTAGTTAAAAACAAAATTAAATTTAATTACGCTAGTTTTATATTTAATATATACACTTAGTTTTTAATTAAAATTTTGATTAGCGAATATACAACCAAAATTGTCATTCTTATACAGGGCGATTAGAATCAAACATATTTTGATAATGGTGTTAATGATAAGAAGATGCAAAGGATTTTGGTAATAATCATGTGATTTTAAAAAATAGTTAATTTATAGGTAAAAAATGGTTATAAATATGGTAAAAAATCGTTAAAACATAGTTAAAATCTAGTTATTTTATTATGAATAGTTATAAAATAGTTAAAATCTAGTTAAAAAATAGTTATATACTCGTTAAAAAATAGGTAAAAAGTTGTTAAAATATAGTTATTTTTATTCAGAGAAATTGACATATCATTATTGAAATGATATGATTAATTCATAAAAACATATAAGGAGGCCGTGATATGGCGAATAAGCACTTTATTATTTCTTTAGACGCTGGCTACAATGGTTTTAAAACTATTGTTGGAGAAAAAACCGGAGAGGGAACAATCCAGTTAATGAAATTTCACGATGCAGCTAACATCGAGAAATGTAATATGAGCAGAAAGATTACAGATTTAAAAGAGGAAGATCCTTTGTATGTCAGGGCAACAAACCCTGTAACAGGAGAGAGGGTATACTATGTTGGAGGATACCCAGCTAAGAATAGATATGATTTCACCAACGAATTCAAGACAGACGATGAGTTCTATGATGCAATTGATGAGAAAAATGAAGGCGGCAAGTACGCCAGATTCAATACAGAGAGATTCAAGATGCTGGTTCTTGCATCATTATTTAAGGCTGTTAATAAGTTATCAGGTAAGTCAGAGGAGCTTTCCAAGATCATGGATAATGGAAACAACTTCGATTTAACAATAATTGTGCTGGTTCCTCATGCAACATTAGAAAATGATGATATTAAGAACAGCATTATAAATTGCATCAGGAATAAAGATTTTCATAAGAACTATATGTTCTCAATTGATGGAATTAAGGATGAAGAGATGTATGAGCTGCCTGAGATAATTGAAAGAGCAGAGATATTGTTCGAAAGTCAGACATATGCATCCATTACATGTGAAGTGCTTAACATTATTGATGAGAAGCTTGCTGGAAAGAAGCAGGTAACTGATGAGGACAGAAACAGAGAATTTTCAAGCAACCTGCCAGCTTTTGCGTGGGATTGCGGAGGTAAGACAATAGGAATTGCGAGAGTGGAGGAAGATGCCACAATTAACAGTAAGAGCGAATCTAATACAGATTACGCAATTACAAACATATGTATGAATACATCTAATTCTATATATAAGCAGTATAAATATCGAATTCCACAGGAAAAGATAGAAGCATATGCAACAGAAGAACGAATTATCAATGACTTCAACGAGGAAGGCGAACCAGTCATTATTAAAATAGCTCCTGAGTATAAAAAGCAGATTCAGGCGACAATTAAGGAGTTATTTGAGTACTCTATGAAAGAGTATAAGAGAGAAATGCTTACATCCAATACATTTATTGTATCTGGCGGAGCAGGTGAGTTATATGCAGATAAATTACTTAAGTATGTAAGAGAGGCGGTAGCGGAAAACTTTGGAGAAGAGGTTGCCGACAAGAAAAATTACTGTAAAGCAAAGGGCAAATATGGAGATGTAGAGAATGGCAGTATTTATTCCATCGCAACAGGAGGCCTGTTACTTGCCTAAAATATTTAATGTGGGAGTATAGTTGCTCCCACAAAGAAAGTAGGGTACTATGGCGCATTACAAAGATTGCTTAGTTAATCTGTCACAAGTAAAAGATGCAGATATTATTTGTTATTTCAGTACTTTTAAAAGAAAATCTGACATTATTAAAAGTATTGAATTAATGATAGGCTGTGTCAAACTGGGAATGCCTGTCCCAAAATCCTTCAAATTAAGTGATAATTACAGGGATAAAGTAGAAGACAGTCGATACAGGTTTAATATGAAGCCAGAGGCTAATGATTTTTTCGTTGACATTAAGGATAAGGTTAATAAATCTCTAAATGCCAGATATAAAAAAACAGATGTTTTAAAGGCATTGGTAAGGTTGTCATTAATCTATCCGGAGGGTGATATACAGCCTCTTGATAATCAGATCCTTATGAATTACATAGAAGGAAATGGAAGCAACACGCTGGATGTGCAGCAATCTAATTTCAATGATATTAGTAATGAAAAGCTGGAAGAGCATAAGGCTGAAGCCCTGAATAACAATTTAAAAGATAAGAAAACGGAAAAACCTATGCCTGATACACCAGAGTCTGAACCTGCATATGATAAAAAAGAGATTATAAAAGCAGAATCAGACATAAAGAAAGCTGATAAAAGTGAAGATAAAGAGCCGGAAAGCAGCAAAGAAAGTTATGATGATATAAATATCAACTTTGAATCGTCTGGTAAGGTAGTAGAAGAGAAGAGCATAGTTAATACTCAGTCTAACGGCATTGTTAATATGTTCAGGAGGTTTTAGGAATAGATCAGGAGTCTGCAGTTATTGATTTTGCTGAAGCAGTTCATAGAGAAGGGTGGTGTTATTATGATGGATTTGAGAATTGAAACCGAAACAACGTCTTTCAGGAAGTCGTACAACAATGCTCTCAGCGAACTGAATAAAATCGTAAAAATTGATCCCATCATAATGCTCCCGGCTCTTAATACAGCAGCGAAAGACATAAGAAACAACCGGATTAACACGGAAACGGCTGTACCAGTAAGAGGGGGTAGTTGTACCTTTTCTAACTCAAACAGGAGCATTTTAATTAAATATAAATCGAAAAGACTTGATATTTGCTTGAAATTCAGTAAAACAGGCAGGAAAACAATAGAAGCATATATAATTTATGAGAAGGATAAAACCTTAAAGGCTGCACCGGCTCATATTACTAATATGCTTCTTAGCAGAATGAAAAATGATGAATCCCACTATAGAGAATATTCGTTAGCGAGAAGAACGCTGATTGATGGAACATACAGGTATACATTAACCAGCGGAGATATTATAAGAGAATTCTCTACAACGGAATTGGAAAAAACAATTATTCATGAGATCACAAGTATTGAAATTGACAAATCAGTTATCGGATTAATAAGGGATTATGGCAATGTTTAAACAGATTAGAATATACAGCTGTGGACACAGAGCTGAATTTAATGTGGAAAAAAAGCCGGAAGCAAAAGAGCTTCAAGTGTATATTCCGTGTCCACAATGCAGGAACAAGATAAACAGCACAATATTAACCATAAGCGAACTAAACGACCTTAAGCCGCCGTTAAGGGGTACTCCGGCACAGATTGAGTTTGGAGATAAAAACCGGCAGAGGTTTATTAATGAATGGGTAAAGAGAGCCTCTGATAAGCAGGCAGAAATCATTCGCAAGATAATTAAAAACGAGGACCACGGTGGCTTCTGGATGGACAATAAAGATATCCTGAAGGAAGAACGGTTCGTAAATGAGTATACTCCGAGTGCTAAACGTAATAACAAATCCAAGAAGAAAAAGACTTCGGAAGATTCTGCACAGCAGAAGACAGCAGCCCAGTTAAAACAGGATATTATACAACATATTGTAAAACCGGAAGAAATCAAGAGTAATATTCTTATCTACATAGAACTGGAAAACAAGACAACTATAAATGTCTTTCCAACGCAGTATAATGACGAAATAGAGAATATTCTGAAAGATATGAATTATTCCTACCTGAGAGAAAGAAACTGCTATACGAGGGAAATAACAGAGTATACAGGCAATTATATAGATAGAGCTGCAGAGCTCGGCATTAAATTGAACAGTAATGGATATGCAGTGTCAATATTAAACACCCAGGTGATGGGAATGATCCGGCAGAAAGTTTTTAAACCGGAGATAACAAGATGGGTTAAGAGATTTAACCAGACACATCTATACCTAGACTGGCAGGGATATGAGAGAGTTCTGTGCAATAGGGCACTAAGCTTTATTCCCGGAGCATACTGGGAGCAGAGCTATAAGAAAGTAATTGTCCCTGTGAGCTCATATAAGGATATCATTTCATATGCAGATAAAAATGATTTTGCGATTGACGATAAATCGCGAAACATGATCGAAAATGCAAGAAGAAATGGGAATTAAAGAAATAATCATTGCTAAGGAGGCACATTTATGATACTAGAGAAACAGATAAAAAAAGAAAGAGAAGAAGCTGCTTTAGAAGCAACAATAAAGACGGTTATCAAGATATCAAGATACTATGGAGCATCAGATAATGAGACTGCTGTAAATTTGATAAAGGAACTTGATATAACAAGAGAAGAGGCAGAGAAGTTAATATGTAATTATGATAAAGAAATGGATGATGAAGCATTAGAGGATGCTGTCAGAGCTTCTGTATTGATAGCAAAAAGGTTTAATTATGATTATGCTGAAACAATAAAGTCACTTCAAAAGAATTTTCATTTTTCTGAAAAAGAGGCGAAGAAGGCCTTTGACACTTATGAATAGAAAAGAACAGCAAAAAAAATTAGCAGAGCTTATTAGTTCTTGCTAATTTTTTTTGCTTCAGATTTTCATGGAATAAGGAAGTATAAGGAAAATGTATTCTGCTTCATAGTATCCATATACATCCGAAAAGCTCTTTATGCGGCAACAGTTTTGGTTTGTCCAAGACTTTAGCAAAACTGCTCAAATTCCTCATGCAGCACTCTGTCAAGGTGTAAATTCAAATATCGCCCGTCTTTCTTTGGTCTAGGCATCCGTATCACCTACCTCGCCACTTATATCATTTTTTCTAGCTGTATACGAACCATCGTTATCCATTACAATTACAGGTTCTACCCAGTAAGCCAGATATTGCATAGACCATTCGTCACGGGTCTTTTCTCCACAGTATGCATCAAATATTTTTTCGAATTTTTCAGAAAATGGCTCGTAATCAGTGTTGGCATCAACGAAGCCTGAGTCTTTGCTTACTTCTTTGATATGATTGCACTTGTATTTCCACCATTCATCCCAATGAATTGTTTCCACAGGAATCTTATCTTCATAAAGAACGATAACAACTTCATTGTTATCCTGCTTTTTCATCATTGCTGATAGACGATAATTGTTCTTATCGGCTTCTTCATAAGAAGAATATGTATAAGGAAACAATATTTCAAAACCAACACTTCCATCTTTGCAATAACATTCAAAAGAGCATCCAACCTTATAGCCAATTTTCATTTTTTGTTTATCCATAAATTATATTCTCCTTTTCCGTCTAAACCATAAATTCTATTTGCTAATATTATTATAATGCATAATTCGGTATTAGTGAACTACTCCGACTTATAGAAGTCGGAGCTTCCTGCTTCAACCACTACTGCGTTGGCT
>OIYO01000095.1_pt1 | contig 90223 bp, 71 predicted proteins | sample 1588191 | NCBI WGS metagenome assembly OIYO01 (sample SAMN03283275) | human gut metagenome | biome: human-associated habitat; material: feces | host: Homo sapiens | place: Peru | collected 2012 | reverse complement strand
CAGACGGCCCAGCACGCCCTCCCCGGTATCCGCCGTTTTTTCCGCCGCCGCTCTCACCATCCGCACGGACGCATTATCGCGCAGCGAGGAGACGGTAAGATACTCGATAACTGCATCATCAATCACACCGGAGGATGCGAGCGAAAGTGCCTTGAGCACGGCAGAGGTATTTTTGCCGAGCGCGTTGCTGCGCGGAGTGACAAGGACCGCCGAACTCGGAGACATTGCGGTTATTCCCGAAGTCTGCTCCGAATAGGACGGCAGCGGCAGCACTCCCCAGTCCGACTCAGCACTGGCGAGCGTCTCCGCATCGCGGAAGGTACCTACATAGAACAGCACATCGCCGCCGCGAAAGCTCGTCGCAGCAGATGTATCCGAGCCGTATCCGCTCGAAAAGCCCTGCCCGTTTCCGAAAACGGTATACGCAAGTGCGGCAAGCTCATTCATAGCGGCATCGTCGTAGCTTATGGACGGCACAGAGCCGTATTCGGTGCTGACATAATGCAATCCCGAGCTTATCTGCATAGCGTCGGCGATCTCGTTCAGCGGAAGGTCGGTAACCGCACCTATACGCGTCGCCTTATCCGCGCCGCGAGCCTCGGCTGCACTGTGCATCAGCACAGAAAAGCGCTGCCATGTCCACTCTCCGCGCTCGTACTCGCCGTAGAGATCACCCGCGCCGAGAGATTCCGCTATCGCTTTATTCCAGTAGACGGCATAGATATCGCGCACATCCTCAGTCGCGGCGCTGACAACCCCGTAGCTGCGGAATGCAGCACTCAGCTGAGACATCGCGTCGGTATTGAAAATGTCGGAGTTCGGGTCAAAATCCGGCAGACTGTATAGATTCATCAGAAGCGAATCGGCATTATAGCTGCCTATCTCCGAGATATCTATCGCAATGATATCCGCGTAGTACAGCCCTGCCTTTACGCTTGTACGCACCTCGTCCAGCAGTGCCTCGCGGGATCCCGCGAGCTTTCCGGCAATGGTGGTATTGTACTTCTTTTCTATCACTCTGTTGCGGGCAAGCGCTGCCGCGCTTATCTCGTCTGCGGCAGATTCGGGACACAAAATATCGGCGTGCGAATATGTCGCTATGACCGTTGCGGCACCGTCAAAATTGAGCGTTTCGAGTCCCTCGAGCGCCTTTGCCGCCTGCTCCGCACTGCGCGGACGAACGATCTCACCGGGATATTCGACCGCAGTGTCACTGCGAGCGGTGACGGCAGTAGTCTCCACCGACTCATTACCGCCTCCGCCCGAGCAAGCCGTCAACAGCATGAGCATGCCGAGCGTAAGCGCAAACAGACGCACCGCGCCGTTTCTTCTCTTCATCTTCTGTCCCTCCGTTTCCTATCTGTCCGATCGGCGCACGGCAGCAGCCATCGTATCCGATGCAGCCGTGCTGTTTTATGCCGACAGCAGAGCCGCCGAAGCGCCCCGTATTTCCGAAAAGCGGCGGAGGCGCTTCCGCCGTCCGCCGCCGATAGACAATAATTCCGATGTGGCTACAGTAATTATTTTCGATATCATACCGCACAATCCCGATATGATATCACCGAGCTATGATATCACCCTGCAAACGAGGCAGCCGCCGCACCCGATGTAGTTATACCCGAATATGTCGGTGATATACCGCCGCGTTATGCTTTGGTATATGTCTTATGCCTTGGTGTAGGTTGTTCCGTCCTTTGTGTCGATAAGGGTGATGCCCTCCGCGAGCAGCTCTGCTCTGATACGATCCGCCTCGGCATAATTCTTCTCACGCTTCGCCGCCGCGCGCGCCTCGATGCGCGCAAGTATCGACGCATCCTCGTCTCCGCCTGCGGGCTCTGCCGCTTCAAGCGAACGCTTTGCCGCGTCGATAAGTCCGAGCGAAAGCACGGTATCAAACTCGTCAATAAGGCTCAGCTTTGTACCTGACGATGCGCCGGATTTCAGCACATCGTAGAGCGCGGTTATTCCGAGCGAGGTGTTAAGGTCGGCATCCATTCCGTCACGGAAGCCTGCGCGCAGACGCTCTGCCTCATTTGCATCCTCGGGCGAGACACCGCCGTCAGCGGTCGCGCCGTCACGCATCAGCGCTGCGATACGCGCGACGAGCTTATCATAGCTTACCTTAGCGTTATCAAGGCCCTCCCACGAGAAAACAAGCGCCTTGCGGTAGTGTGAGCCGAGGCAGAACAGACGGTAGACCATCGGATCGTAGCCGCGCTCGCGCAGCAGAGAAACGGTGAGAAACTCGCCTTTGGACTTACTCATCTTGCCGCCCTCGGTATTGAGGTGCAGCACATGGAACCACAGCGAGCACCACTTGTGTCCGAGATATGCCTCGCTCTGCGCTATCTCGTTTGTATGATGCGGGAATGCATTGTCTATTCCGCCGCAGTGAATATCGAGATATTCGCCGAGGGTATGAATGCAGATAGCCGAGCACTCGATGTGCCAGCCGGGGTACCCTACGCCCCACGGGCTGTCCCACTTCAGCTCCTGATCGTCGAACTTCGACTTTGTAAACCAGAGCACAAAGTCGCTCTTATTGCGCTTATTCGTATCCTTTTCAACACCCTCGCGGACGCCCTCCTCGAGATCCTCGCTGTCGTGCTTGTTAAACACGTAGTACTGCTCGAGCTTTGAGGTATCGAAATAGACGTTTCCGCCCGCAATATATGCATAGCCCTTCTCGACCAGACGCTCTATCATTTCGATATAGTCGGGTATGCGCGTGGTCGCGGGAACAACGAACTCGGGGCGCTTGATGTTCAGCGCCTCGCAGTCGGCAAAGAACGCGTCGGTATAGTAGCGCGCTATCTCCATGACCGTCTTGTGCTCGCGGCGCGCGCCCTTGAGCATCTTATCCTCCCCCTCGTCGGCATCGCTCGACAGGTGTCCGACATCGGTGATATTCATCGTTCTGTGCACCTTATATCCGATATATGTAAGGTACTTTTCGAGAACGTCCTCCATTATATAGGAGCGCAGATTTCCTATATGCGCAAAATGATACACGGTAGGACCGCAGGTATACATGCGGAGCACGCCGGGCTCCTTCGTCACAAGCTCCTCTTTCGTTCTCGTTGCGGAATTATACAGCTTCATTTATCTTATATGTCCTTTCAGGGTGTTAGAAAATGCGTCTCACTCGAGGTCGGAATCGCCGCCGTCAATTTCATTGCTATCAACTTCATTGCTATCGACTTCATTGCTATCGACGTCATTGCGATCGGGAGCAATGACGTCAGCCTCATCGCCGTCAAGATCTTCATAGCCGTTCTCAGCATCATCCGGATACGCCTTGTCCGGATCGGCTTCGTCCGTCTCAGCCTTGTTATCGCGGTGCTCGGCATCATCCCAGAGCGCCTCATCGGGGGTGCGGACATAGTGCAGCTCGGTAGAAAAGCCTCGTACACCGTCATTCTCGCCGCTCTCATCAATTTCATCAATCTCAGTATGCTCATCGGCATCGTCGATCTCGTCACTCTCACCAAGCTCATCCAAAGAATCAAGCTCCGAGAGAGCCTCGCCGGTTATCTCCTCGAGCACCGAGATGCGGTCGCGCAGTCTGCGCAGCTCCTGATCAATCGGGTCGGGGATATTTATCTGATCGAGATCCGAGCCGGTCTCCTCAACGCGCACGCCCTCTCTGCGAACGACCCGCGCGGGAATACCGACTGCGGTAGAATCGGACGGCACCTCGTCGAGCACCACCGCGCCTGCGGCTATCTTGGAATTGTCGCCTATGGAGAACGGTCCGAGCACCTTAGCGCCCGCGCCGACCATTACATTGTTGCCGAGGGTTGGATGGCGCTTTCCGGTATGTTTACCGGTTCCGCCGAGCGTAACACCCTGATACAGCGTGCAGTTATCGCCGATCTCCGCCGTCTCTCCGATAACGACCCCCGAGCCGTGGTCTATAAACAATCCCTTACCTATCGTAGCACCCGGATGGATCTCTATTCCGGTAAGAAAACGCGCGGTCTGGCTGATTAGACGTGCTGAGAACTGATGTCCGCCCTCATTCAGCTTGTGTGCGACACGGTACGCCGCGACTGCATGCAGACCCGAGTATAACAGCAGTACCTCTGCCCTGCTGCGTGCCGCCGGATCACGCTCCATTACAGAGTCAACATCAGAGCTCAGCTCCTCAACCATCTCACGTGTGCCTGCCGCCACGGCGGCAGTACCCTTGCAGATTTTTTTCGCGCCCTTGCATGCGAGCTTCACGCCGTCTGCGGCTAGCCGTGCCGCCTTCTTCGGCACATCGCCGCATTGTTTATTTTCGTTCTCGGAAAGCAGGCGCTCGACAGAGCTGCATACCGTCCCCATATATTTGCGCGCGCAGCTTCTTGCAACCGTGCCGAGCTCACTGTTCTTTATGGCATCGAGCTGTTTTCCTATTTTATTTATGTAACCCATATTCTCTGCTCCTTTTCTCCGGCATCGCCGGAATGATTGGGATGCTCAGACGGATATATAGATACCCGTATATCATATTATATCCGTTTTGAAATCGCTTGTAAATAGTTTTTGGTGATTATTTATTGACTTTTTTGTGCAGTTATATTATAATGAGTACGATAAACGCGAGCAGTATCACCCTGTCGGCGTCCGTCGGCGAGAGAAAGGAATCGTAAATGCTTAAAAATTTATGCGGTCGTCCCGCAAGAATGCTCCTTGTCTACCCGGACTATACCGACCGCGACAGCACAAAAAGGGTCAGCGGAGGAAATTACAGCGAGGGACTCGCCTCGATCTCTGCCGTACTAAAGCAGGGCGGACACGATGTCAGGCTGCTGCATCTGTTGAATCTTCATACAGAGGAGGATTTCAAGAGACGTCTGCGCGAGGCAGGTGAATTCGATATCATCGGTTTCTCCATAAGAACGACCGCATTTCCCGACTGCATAGAATATATAAAGTGGACAAAGGAGGTCTGCCCGGAAGCCTTCATCATCTGCGGCAGCTACCATCCGACGCTCGTACCGGATGAGGTTCTGGCAGTAGACGGAGTCGACTGTGTATGCGTCGGTGACGGCGAGTATGCAGAGCTCGAGCTCTGCGACAAGATGCGCGACGGTGAAGATTATACAAGCATCGAGAGTCTTTATTTCAAGCTCGATGACGGCAGCTTTAAGCACAATCCCATCCGACCGCTCTTTGCAGACCTTGATCGGCTTCCGATTCCGGACTTCGAGTTATTCGACTATGACAACCTCGAATCCTCAAAGGTCGGTACCGCGATAGTCATCGTCAGCCGCGGCTGTTTTTACAACTGCACCTACTGCGGAAACGGAAACTTCCGCAAGGTCTATCCGAACAAGAAGATCTACGCGCGCTTCCGTTCGCCCGAGAATGCGATACTGTATCTGAAAACGCTGCTCTCGCGCCATCCGCAGATAAAGTTCATCAACTTCCGCGACGCGATATTCAACATGTTTCCCGACTGGTTCGACCGCTTTATCGACATGTATAAAGAGGAGATCGGGCTGCCCTGCACCGGCAATATCCGCTTTGACATTCTCACAGAGGAGACGGTCAAGAGAATGAAGGACGCAGGCTTCTACACCATCGACATGGGTCTCGAGAGCGGAGATCAGGAGATGCGCTTCAAGTATCTGCGGCGCTATCAGACCGATGAGATGATAATCAACTGCTCCAACTGGTTTCACAAGTACGGCATAGCGCAGCTGACCTACAACATCATAGGGCTGCCGTACGAGGATATACATCGCGCGCTGAAGACCATCAAGCTCAATGCGAAAATAAAGAGCGACCGCACTATACCGAACATCTTTTATCCTTATGAGGGAACACCGCTTTACGAGATATCGAAGCAGGCGGGATTTATCCCGGAGGGCGACTTTACCAAGCGGAGAGTTCCGCTGATACAGCCGCAGTTTCCCGAGGAGCAGGTACTGTTTATCGAGGCATACTTCATGCATTTTGTGCGCCGCTATAAGCTCGCATATCGGCTTCCGAGCGGCATAGGGCGCGTTTATGAGCGTTGGCTCGACCATCGCGTAACCGGAAGGCAGGTGCCGTATAAGGCGCTTGTCGCGATACACGATGTATACGCAGCTGCGCGAAACTCACTAAAGGACTTTCTTGTCAACCATCTGCCTAAGCTCTATATGAAGCTGCGCATGCTCAAGCATCGCAAAAAGGCAGAAAAGGCAGACTGAACGTAATTATTCATCACCTTCTTATGAGATACAGCCGACAGCAAGGATGTATCAAAACGAGTGCGCGGAATGAAAATTTCGGGGAATAGAATTTTCCGCTGCGGTGAAGAATAGATATGATAAAGGAGACCGCTGTGTGCGGGAATGTTGTCATGGCATATAAAATCGATCAGAACAAATGTATCGCCTGCGGCACGTGCGACGTTGAATGTCCGCGCGGCGCGGTGATAATAAGCGAAATGGGCAAATTCAGCATCGACGAAGAGAAGTGCGTCGGCTGCGGAATATGCGCATCCGTCTGCCCCGTAGATGCGGCAGGAAAGTAACCCATCCGGCGAAAGGAGACTAACTATGGAAGAGAACAATATTAAGGACGAGGAGCTCGACGCTGTCGAGACCGAGGAGGAGGTCGAGGTATATACCCTGACCGACGAGGACGGCAACGAAGGGCAGTTTGAGCTTGCGGCTGTCAAAGAGCTCGACGGAAACAGATACTATGCTCTTATTCCTATGGACGGCGAGGACGGAGATTACTATGTCGTTCTTAAGGAGGAGCAGGAGAACGGAGATACTATTCTCGCGACCATCGACGATGATGCGGAATTTGACCGCATAGCCGCCGTATTTGATAACGAGCTGTTCGGCGAGATAGATTACGATGCCGAGGGCTGATGCCCGCGCTTGAATACAACTGAATAACACAGCACATGTACGAGCAAAAAAGCTTTTCCTGCCTCGTGCGTGATGCGTCGGTTAATTAAACCCACAACTATTAAAAGGAGTCCGAGTCGGACGGGGGGAATGCAGACCTCCCTCTCCGCCCTGCGTTTGACGAACTATATGTCCGTCACCACGGCGGAAAAGGATGCTGGGAGCACAAAGCCGTTCGGGAGGACACCTACCTTGCTGCGGCAGGGTTTATAATTGCCGACGCACACGGCGAAGCGGGACTTTTTTATGTCATTTTTATATCATAATACACGTGCATTACGCAGCACACACCATAAGGAATATTGCCTCAAGGCGCACTGCCTGCCTATTTAGTTTATCCGATGGGCGGCGAGGCGCTTTTTTCTCTCGGTTCCATATATGTTTGTTATGCTGCGGCAATGTAATATCCCGCTTCTTTTCACACGGCAAACTTCTCCTCCGCTCTTTTTCCTTATTCCGCATCGCGTACACGAATATTCGGCTCCCGCGCCGCATACCATTGCCGTGAGCAGTAAAGACGGCGGCATTGCCGCGCATAACGGAGGTATATCATGGACAACAATACGGAAGAAATCCGACGCGAAGCAGAGCCCGAGCGAGGCACAAAGCCGCGCGATACGGTCAAAACGGCTGAGAGGGTCAGCGTTCCGCTCGGCGCGGAGAGCGAGAGCCATACCGTCACCGGACGGCATTTTCGCGACAGCACCGACCACAGCGCCGAAATAACCCTGCCCGACTATTACGGTAATGCGGAAAAGCTGATGTTCGTCCGCGCGGTGCCGCGCATTGAGGAGGTCTACACCGACGGCGACGAGATAAAATACATCGGCTCGGTCAAATATACGGAGGTATTCCTTACAGACGAAGGCATGCTGCGAAGCATAACGACCGATTCTCCGCTCAGCGGAAGCGCAGTATGCCCGCGAGACGGAGACGGAGATGTATGTATAAGCGCAATACCGCTATCTTCCGCAGCCTCGGGCAGACTGACAAGCCCGAAATCGCTCAGCGTCAAGTGCACGGTAGTCACCGACCTGATGCTCACCGAGCAGGATCCGGTCGAGCCGACCGTGCGCAGCAGCACCGAGGCGCTGACCGACGGTCTGACGCTCCAAAAGCGAACCGACAGCATCGAGTCGCTCTGCATACAGTCGTTTACCGAGAGCGGGATCCGAGGCAGCGAGGATATCGAGCTTGAGAGCGGGATGCCGCCGATAGAGGAGCTTATCTGCTGCTCCGTGCGCATATATCCCGACGAGTGCAAGCTCAGCGGAAACGAGATAACCCTGCGCAGCAACGCGCAGATAAACATTCTATGCCGCGGCGAGGGCGGAGCTATAATGTCGATGCAGAAGCGCATTCCGATCACAGAGACCTTTGATTCACCCGAGTGCATTGAGGGACGAACGGATGTGAGCTGCTTCCCGATTCTGTCACTCGACACAGTAAGCGCAGAGCCTGCGGACAACAGCTTCGGCGAGCGCAGGATAATCGAGCTCGACTATACATACTCCGCAACGGTATTCTGCTTCTACTCCTGCACCGTTCCGGTCGCTCGCGACGCATATTCCACCGAATATATGACGACGCCCGAATTCATAACCCGTGACACGGTACGCTTTTCGGAGCTGAAATGCGGCAGCGTCTCGATCGGCGATTCCGCACCCATTCCGAACTATACCGAGGGCTCGCATCCAGAGATATTGTACTCCGATGCCGCCGTGTGCGAGCTGTCGGCTCGACTCGATCCCGAGCGCGGGAAGCTCGAGCTGAGCGGCAGGGCATGCGTATATCTGCTTCTCAGCGGAGAAAAGCACCCGGTGCCTATGACCTTTGACACACCGATAAAGGTCGAGCTCGACGGCTACGGTCTTGAGGGGCGCACCGAGATACTTGCAACGGCAGCGCCGCGAGGTGTGCGTGCACGGGTGGACGGAAGCTCTGTTCATGTCGACTTCGAGCTTGATTATCTGCTCGCCGTTTTCTCGCGTCGCGATGAGGAAATGATAGCCTCGCTAACCGTCGACGAGACAAAGCCCTGCATTCCCGCCGACCGCCCCGCCATGGTACTGTACTATCCGAAAAAGGGCGAGATGCTGTGGGATATCGCAAAGCGCTACGGAACGACCGTTGCAGATATTCGCTCAGCCTGCGGAGTTCAGGGAGACGCTGTGGACAGTCAGCACGTGATAATGCTGCCGAGAAAGAAAAAATGCCCGGTTAAAGCATAAAGGCGGCATAAAACAATGTCATAAGGCAGAGAAAACAGCCGGATCGAGCAGTAATATCCGATTCGGACAAAAAGGGATGCGGTGGCTATGCCCGCCGCATCCCTTTTAATATTATCCCGTCCGATAACATCCGAATTCGAGAATTTAACCCTCCTCATTGCACCGCGAAAGCGCTCGACACACAGCCGCATCACATGAGTAACATGCTCGATAGAGCAATACATCAGCCTCTTTTCGCTCGGTAATTGGAGCAAGCAGCCCGAGGTTAGATCTTGTCTGTATTCATAATTTCAGTCTCCTTTCGTTTACGGCTTAATTATACCGCGAAAAGAGCTGTGACCGAACAATACAAATCGCCCCGAATGTCGAATTCGGGGCAAAAAGTGAATTTGTTATGCAAATAATAGCTCTTCAAAAGCCGATCAATGCTCTATCTGAAAGCTCGGATCATCCATCAAATACTGCAGGATAACATTTACATCCTCCTGCATATTTGCCTGCTCAGCATCATCTACCGGATAATCAATAATATATATCGGTGTACCGTTATAGCTGCCGAGAAGATAGCCGTCACATTCATGAAACAGCAGATCAAACAACGCCGTCCCGTTATTGGAGAACCTCACGCCGTCGTCGGACACATCTATCTGTACATCTTCACGCCACTTTGCCGGATACTTCATTGTAACGATCCGAGTATCAATATCAAAGACAGCCTCGGTCTCTTGCGCGGCATTCTGACTTTCGGATGTACGGTTATCCGTAACGACGGTACTGCCTGTTGTCTCATCGACAGTATTATTATCACCGCACGAAAACATCATAAAAACACAGAAAGCAAGCACTAAAAGTACAGATATATACCTCATTTTAATATCTCCCAAATTAAATCAACAGCTTTTTTAAGAGCAAATACTCGGCACGGGCTCAAAGAGCCGTTCGAGCCATAAAAATCACTCAGACTTACGGTGTGAAAAAACACCCCTCAGCACTAAGGAATCAAGCATCATTTTTGTATTAGGTCTCAGCGGTCCGATAAAAGCCGGTGCTATCATTGTTGTAATGATCTGCGCGATCAAGGATGCAGCTGCTGCTCCGGAAGCGCCGAATCGCGGGATAAAAATAAAATTCAAAATAACATTTGATACCGCAGCAGCACCGTATACCCATTTGAGATACTTTTGCTTATTTTCACACACGATCCATGCATTTCTTGCGACCCCGAGATAAGAAAATGCGGTGTACCAAGTTATGATCCGAAGCGGCATAACCGATAGCATATATGAATCGCCGTACAAGAAGTGTATGATCTGCGCGGAAAAAATGCAAATAATCAGTGACACCGCAACAGAGATATAAAAAACTACAGAGTAGAGTAATTTGTTCTTCTTCTCATATGATGCAATATATCCTCTTTTATAATCCTCCATGATAGCGGGATAAAAGGAATCGATAACCGCCTGCAAAACAAAGCACCATGATGTGCACAGAGCAGTCGCGGTCGAATAGTAACCTATCTCCGCATCGCTTATCATCTGCTTGAGCATAAACTTGTCGGTCTGAGCATAGATAGACACCATAAGCGACGGTAATATAAAGTGCCAGCTGGATCTGAGCAGCGACCTGCCGTATTCCTTAGAAAAGCTGAGCCGCTGTCCTCCCTCAGTCTTATAAACGGCAATCAAGACAATTCCGACAGCTATGTAATCAAGCGATGTTGCAAATGCAAAAAAAACAACGCTTTTCCCCGTCACGATCAAAAAGACGCGGTATATCGCCGCAATCAGATATCCTACCAATGTCGCGATCGCCGTCACCTTTGATTTCAGTTTTGATTGAAACCAATAATTGAAGGTCTCGAACACATTAAATATCATACCGAGGGTGCACAACGCAACGACCGCCAATGTCATCGGTTCGCCGTCATCGACAACAGAAACGATACATACAATACTTATTGCGGAAAGGAAGCTCGATATTATCTTTAAAACAATAGATGTTCCGAGAACGGTTCCTTCCTTTTCTCTGTTATTCACCAGTTCTTTTACAATTACGGAATTTATTCCGAGTGTGCATACCGAAGCAAAAAAACCGGTATATGCGCTTGCATAGTTTATTAAGCCAAAATTTGAAGGTCCGAGAAAGCGAGTCGTATATATTCCGACAAAGAAGTTAATTGCCATCTGAATAATACGACCGCATATCAGCCACCCGGCGTTTTTGACCGTTTTACTTTTTATCAGTTGCTTCAGAAAGTTCAAGTTCTCTTATACTCCTTGCAGGCACACCGCCAACCAACATATTATCCGGCACATTTTTGACCACGCACGCGCACCCCGCCACAACGCACGATCTGCCTATCGAGGTATCCCCGATTATTGTAGCGCGACCGCCTATCCATGTGCCCGAACCGACGCTCTGGCAAAATTTTTTCCCGACACCGGCTCTGCGTTTTGCATCGCCGATCTCGTGACCGCCGGTTTGAAAAATCACTTCCGGACCGATATCGCAATTATCACCGATAGCGACAATGCCGTTACCGTTGCAGCAAAAATTTTTCCCTATCCAGCAGTTATTTCCGATATGAACTTCGGCACTGCAAAAGAAAGGTCCGACAACTTTTGTTCCTTCTCCGATATCAAAGCCCGCAAATCTAAGCAGTGATCTCTTCGCACCGAATGCACCGGTTGAAGCAAAAAAATGATTAACGAGAAACAGCCCCAGTTGCCTTTTGACAGTTTTAATTTTCATATGCAAACCAATCGTCCTTCAATATCTCCGCTTTACTGCACGGACCGCTCTCATACAGATCAGGTGCATTATCGCCCGCAATGAGTCTACCCGACACCTCAATCAGCCTTTCGGCAGCGATCTCGGGAGACCATTCGTCCACCATTGCTTCATAAGCGGCTTTTCCCATGCTATAGCAAAGATCATTATTGTCAAGCAATAATTTCACCTTTAGATAAAGATCTTCGGCATCCCCGTCTTTGTATATCAGTCCGTTTTCTCCGTTTCTTATCAGAAACGGAACCGAGCCTATCTCATGGCTAGCTACAACAGCACAGCCGGAATTCATCGCCTCATTCAATACAGCGCCCCATCCCTCGTTCTTATCGGATGTAAAGAGAAAAATCTCGCTTTTCTCCATCATATTCCGGACTTCTTCTGGAGACATTGCGCCGCGCAAAAAGACGGTATCCTCCAAGCCTTTTTCATGAATAAGGGTCTTTATATATGAGCTTAGAGCTCCGCCGCCTACCATATCAAGGGTAAATAAATATCCCTCATTTTTTAACCTCTCAGCAATATAAACGGCATATTCCGGATGCTTTAAGTCTATCATACGTGCAACCCAAAGGAGCGAATCGGCTCTTTTGAGTTTTCTTAAATCCTCATACCCGCCCGGATATTTAATAACCTCTGTAAAATACCCCCATTTCAGCGACTTGTTCTTAAACAAGAAAAAACGGCTGTACTCGTAGGGGGCATATGCGCTTGCGCTCAATAAATATATAGGCAGCCTGCGCGGATTTCTTGAGCTCCACTTGAGAAATCTCGGAAGGAATTTTATCGGCTCTCTTCTTCCTTTGATCGGTCTCTCGGAATATCTGTAAATCAACTTTTTATTCTTTTTCCGCTCTTTGATCAGGTATTCCGGAGCAGACCCTACTATAACTACATCCGCATCGTTGACAAGCCGGAGAATTTCCGATTCGGTTTTGCTGCTCAAGCTCAGCACATACGGTGCGGTGATCTTTTTATATCCAAGGGCTTCTCGCTCGGCGCTCATTTCCTTCGTTGATATAAAACGGTAATCCTCGCACCTGCAAAACAACGCATCCGAAAGCGGTTTTTGATGGTGATTAAAGTAATTAGACAGAAATACTATTCTCATCTTCTTGCCTCATTCTGTTCATGTTGGTCACAACACCGTCCAGCAAAACAACACTGAGCATAAATATAGGTGCGCCTTCAAGAATCGGCTCAAGAAACATCTGAATAGCAGCAACGACCGTATACGGTATCAGCAGCACCCTACAAGCCAAGGAATTGCTCCCTCGAACAAATTTGACTGTACTTTTTACCCACAAGACCAAATATGCCATAAGCATAGCAAAAGCAAAAACTCCACCCTCGCTCAGCGTATCAAGCAACAGATCATGTGCATAGATCCCTCCTACGGCTTGACGTATATTCCCGCCGCCCCAAGGATATTTAATTATATTTTTGAGATATTCAATTTTGATCTGCCATCTTTCGGTTGCAAAAAAGCCCTCTGAGTTCGGAGAAGAAGAGTCTATTCTTCTGAACAAATAGCTGTTGCTTATTATTTCGGATAGACCGAACACATTATATTGGATCGCTAAAAGAATGATCGTCAGCAAGATTATCACCAGAGTCAATGATATCCTCGCTTTCTTTGTTTTTGCATTGAGAGCGAGAATAAGTATGCCGACAATAACAGAAACAACAGATATAATTATCGTTGCTCTGCTTCCTACAATAGCGCCGTAAACAAGGCACGGAATTATCAGAAGTAATATACTCAGATATTTCCCGCGCTTCATTACAATAAAGGTCAAAAGCGCAGCAGCAAAAGAGTAATTTATCATCTGTCCGGTAGAGGATGAAACAGATCCGGACCAAAAATCATAATGTACTGCACCGTAATCGAATCCGCCGTTCTGAACAATCTCGGAAGCACAGTTCAAAAACACATGGAAGCACATTCCGATAGCTAAACAAACAAAAATATTCGAGACAAATTTATTTTTATCCTCGCAACCCATAGACAAATTCATTCCGAACAGATACGCAAACGGCAGTATCATTACATCTATATGGGCATCTCCGGACGTAACAAAAACAACTATTGAATATATTAATGAAAACGCAGCCAAAACGCAGCATTTAGCATCAATGCGTATTTTACCTTTATGTATGCACAGACCGACAAAGGCTACGAGGAGAATATATCTTCCGCATAGCATAAAATTCATTGAAAAAAGTAATAATGCCAAATATGTTATAAACATATTCTTCTCCTCTCGGTACAAATCAGAGATCGGTTTTGCCGGAAACATTCCGTTGTCCGCCATGCGCCGCGCGGAGGCACCGATCAGCATGGCTCCCCCTCCGATTAATACGGAGGGGGGGGAGAACCAAATCAGTTCTGAATCAATTTACCGTTGCTGTCAAAAGTATAATAACCCTCTTCAAGGATTCCGTTTCCTTTGTTTGCGGGTACAAAATACTTACCGGTTACCGGTCTGCAGCCGCTGTTGACGTAATATATGGAGCCGTCAAGCTCAATCACACCGGCAGCGGTTCTCTGACCGTTTCTGAAATAATAGGTCACACCGTCAGTCCACTTTGCAAAGCCGGAAGCCAGCAGCTCACCGCTCTCTGTAAAGTAGTAGTAGCCCTCACTGAGAATTCCGTTTCCTGCGGCATCGGTAACATAGCAGACACCGGTATTCAGCTTGCAATCGCTGCCTACATATATTGTCTTGCCGTTATACTCGATAACACCCGCAAAGTACGGACGACCCATTATGATATAACAGTTTTCGCCCTTCCAGTCAGCAAATTCTCCGTCAATAAGAGTACCGTCGTTGTGGAACAGGTAGAAACCTTCCTCAAGTATGCCGCTCGTCTTATTAGCGGCTACCCAGTACATACCGGTTGCTGCCTGACAATTGCTGCGGATATAGTATATATCCTCACCGATCCTTACGAGACCGGCAGCATAAGGCTGACCGTTTCTCATATAGCACATATTGCCCTGCCACATTGCAAATGCGTTGTCAACAAGGACACCGTCCTCGCCGAAAGCATAAGTACCTTCGGGAAGCAGGCCGTTAGTCTTACCTGCGGAAACGGTACAAGTACCCTTGCCGAGCATGCAGTCAGAACCGATATAGATAATTTTTCCATCTTCGTTGAGAATAAGTCCTGCAAAGCACGGCTGTCCGTTTCTTATATAGCGCAGCGAATTCTGCCAGAGACAGAATTCGTTATTAGCCATTGCGTGATTATCCTTAAAGAGATAATAGCCCTCGGGAAGCAGTGAGTTGTTCTTTGCATTGGAAACATATACTATACCGCTCTTTGCCTCATAGGTACCGGAGAAGTAGTAATACTCTCCGTCAACCAGCTGAAGACCGGTCTGAGAAATTCCGTCAACAAGATAGTAGAGCTTGCCGGATACGGTCAGCAATCCGGTCGTATCGAGCTTAACAGCCTTACCGTCGGTTCCGAAATCGTACCACTGAGGAGTATGGCTGTTAGAGTTGATTACGTACCTGAGTCCTTCATATCTGTAACCGGGCTCGACATTCGCATCTCCGAAGTAATAATCATATCCGTCGATCGTATGCCAACCGTGACCGTAGTAATTAGGACCGTAATAGTATCTTGCACCGGCAGCGGTTATATACCACTGACCGGATACCAACTTACCGTTTTCTTTAAATTCGAATGTAACCTTGCCGTTATTATACGTGCTTACAGCGGTAAGGGTCTCGGTATCAAAGTAGTACCACTCATCATCGATCATTACCCAGCCGCCGGAAAGAGCTCCGAGCTTCGAGTAACCCCACTTACCGTCGTTCTCAACAAGTCCGGTATAAACGCCGCCCTGTGTGCCGTTTTCATAAATATAGTATTTACCATCAACAAGAATATAGTTTTTAGCCGGAATGCCATCCTTGTATTCCTTGCCGTCAATCCATGTTCCGGTAAAGAGATCGCCGCAAGCAACGCACTTGAGGGTTCCGTCAACAATTTCATAACTGTGTCCGGTTGCCGCAACAGTCGTGCCCCAGTCAACAACGGAGTTACATACATCGCAGAATGTTCTGCCTGTATAACCTGCCTCCGTGCAGGTCGCAGCCTTGTCGGGAAGGGCAACTGCATCAACATGATTGGTCGCGGTTGCGGAATAATACTGCTTTGTTTCCGCTCTGTGATCATGTCCGCCGTTCCAGGATGCATATTCGGCAGGCTTGGTTTCGTTCGTCCAGTAGTGTGCCTCTGTATCAACCTGAACCTTATCGCCGGTAAATGTATCGGTTGCGCCGTCGACAAATTCAACCTCGCCGCGAACGACGGAAGCGCTTATGTCGATGGGCCAGATTTCATTGCCTTTTCTGTATTCGGGATACATCCAAACGTTATTACGCACTCCGTCAGCTACGATTACGGGCAGTTCCCAAGTTCTGACGGGCATGGAAACGAGCATTCCCTCTCCCGTCGCATCGTTTTTGCCGGTACGAGTAACGGTAATGGTTGCAATGTTCTCGTCCTCATCGGAAATAACGTAAGAAGCGGTGAAGCCCTCGGCGACCTCCATATGATCAAGCTCCCAACGGCTGATGTTGTTAAGATCAATATCGGCACTTACCGACTGAATCTTTTCAATATCGGTTGCAACAAGATCAATGTAATAGAGTGAACCGAGAAGAATGTTGTTCAGCGAATCGTCATGTGCAGCCAGCTTAACGGTCGACATTGCCGAGCCTGCGGTCACCTTTATCTGACGAATTGCAGACGCATAATTACCCTGCTTATCACATATGGAAAACTTTATCGTGTGTATTCCGTCTGCAAGGGTACGATCAGCCACGGACATAACACCGCCCTGAATAGTGCAGGGAATCTCAACTCCGTCAATATATGCCTTTGCAGTAGTTGCATCAAGCCCGGTCGCGTTATCCTTAGCAAGGTCGGCAACATTTGCGCCGAATGAAATACGGTTGTCGGTAGTTTCCGCGACCTTACCTCTTGTAAAGTTAGCGGCGTCGCTCATCTTCGAATCAGCCCATTTTACAGCGCTGAATACGGGTGCATCTCTGTCCTCGACAGCCGACGAATAGTCAACGGTAATATCGTCAAGATACATCACCACATTGGAGTTCTGAGATTTGTGTTCAAAGTGGTTGTAGCCGTGTTTACTTCCGTCACGGTCGTTGACATAGAAATCAAGCATATTCCAATTGGCAGGTATGCACCAATCGCCGCCGGCAAGCTCAAAATAGACATAATGCCAACCGGGCTCGTCATATTCCATTGTAAAACCGCAATCCCAGTCACCGCCGTTATCTATAAGAGTTGCAGTTGTATAGGAGCCAGCAACAGATTTTATAGAACCGTCTTCATTTCTCGCCGTTACAGCCTGAAGGAATATTCTTCCGTTAAGAGACTTGGCTTCAATCGGGAAATAAATCCACATTCCAAGGCGTGTTGCGCCCTTAAGATCTATACGCTCCCCGCTCTTATTCTTTAAGCACAATCTGCCGTTCATGTAACCGGATTCCGTAGAAACGGAAAAGTCTGCATTAAACTTCATTGCATAATTTCCGCTGTGAACCTTACCGTTCTCCGCAGTTACAAGATTACAGGTACCCGGGGTAATAATATAGTTGTAGTTAGCTGCTGCCGCACGATAAAACTCGCTGATGTCACCATCCTCAAAGTCCCAAAGAACCTCAGAACCTTTACCGAGGTTTATCGTAGCATTGGCAGTAATATCTGTTCCGATAAAGGTAGCTGTTACCTCGCTTGTCGAAACGGTACCGTCCCCGGCAATAAAGTTGAGACCGTCAACTGTACCGACACCGGCATCCGAAAGCCCAAACACAATATCATCGGCTTTAAACTTAACATTGTTAAGTCCGTATATTGCCTTGATATCGAAAGCGATTGTCTTTCCGTAAGGTACGGTAATCGTAGGGCTAACGAAGGCAAGCGACTCCGGAATTACAGCATGAATCGTAAGCGATCCGACCTCCCTGCCGCCGTGAACTGCGGTAAGAACAACGTCACCCGCCTCACCTGCGGTAAGAACACCGTTTGCATATGTGCCGTTGGTCACGGTATAGGTAAGATCACCCGGAATATCGGCAGCGCTGCCGGAGGAGGAAACACCTGCAACGGTGACCTCGGTGGAGGTGCCGGGGGTAACATACTCATCCGACGCATTCATTGTAACATGATCGAACGCATTGGAGGGAACGGCGGTCGATGCGATAATAAGTCCGGACGAAATGGAACGCTCCGAGCCGTCGGAAGGTCTGTTGATTACCTCTATCGCGTCAGAGCCCTCGGGACGGGATGCATATGTGGTCGATCCGCCGCCGTCGAGGTTTACTGCCGCAACGCAGCCTGCCTCCAGCATGATCTGTGCAAGCTCGTGCATAGAGCCACCGCAGGAGAACGGCTCCTGACGTCCGTCAAGAACCATCATAACGACCTTACCCTCTGCCGTTACGCCGACGCAGGTACGGGAATGACGCTGAGTATTATAGCTACCGGTTGCGCCGGCAGTTACATCCTTACCGTCTCTGACCAGCCACTGAGATCCGGCAGCCGCCTGCCAAATAGTACTGTTTCCGTTCTCATCGACATAGTTTCCTATATTCTTGGCATAGTCTATAACAGCAGTCTTGCCATCCTTTAGAATTGCAAAAAAGTTATCATAGCTTGCTGTACCAAAGGATACACCGTCAATATAGGTTATACCGATAGGCTGACCCGTGGTCATGTTGTAGAAGGAGGCATTGACACCTGCTACTACATTGTAGTATTCGCTGATAAACTGAGAATCCTCGGGATTGCTGTACTTCTGATTAGCATAGGCAATCTGATTTGTCAGCTTGTCCATACCCATAATGCCGTTCTCATGCTGCTTCAGATACGAAGTCTGAATGACAACGTCATCGCGGGTAATATCCGCAGTGGCTACATAGTAGACCATCTGCTTTCCGTCCTTGGCATAGGCATAATTTATATACTGGTCTACGCCGGGCGCAAGAGTTGACGACGTGCTCTTAAACACATCGTGCGTTTCTGACACAAAGTCCTTGTTGTACGCTGCAAACGAGGCTACGGGAATAACGCTCGTAAGCATCAGCACACAAAGAATTCCTGCCAGTGCTTTGGTAAGAAATTTGCGCTGTTTCATACGTTCTCTCCTTATTTTTATTTTTTATATAATCGCCCATCGGCGTTATATACAGTTACTTCGGCTTCAATTCGGATCATTCCGAGCCTTACTGTGATTTAATATGGATACCTCCGCCCGGAAGCTCTTCCAAATAATCAGTATACGGTCTGCAGAGATCTATAATCTCGGCATAATGATGTCCCACCTGCTCTTCCGGAGGAAGATCGGCACGCCAGTCGCCGTATTTTTGAGTAAGGTAATCATCATATTTTTCCGGGACACGAACTCTGAGGCCTTCAAAATCCGCCCATGCTCCGTCACCATACTGTTCGCGCGGAGCATATTCAAGACTTCCCTGCCAATTGCCGTGGTTGCAAAGAATGTCGGAGCGCTGTCCATTGCTGCAAGTCAGCACCCTCTCGAGCCTCTCGACATTTTCATGCACATGTCTGTCATAGTGAAATAATCTGTTCAGGTGCTGATACAGCGCTGCGCGCCCGGTCTTTTTCGAGCAATATACCACACTGAGCTTTAAGAATAAGCGCTGCTTTTCAAATTCCAGCCGGCGCTGCGCACCTCTGTCTGCCGGATATTCATCCAGAGGGAAAATATCTATGTAGACACCGTGGTTTATCGGAAGAGCGGAGATACTCTTTTCAATATATGTGGTTCTTGAATTTCTCAGCTTACTGAATATCTGCGGAAATGACGCTTCGGTATGATGGTTCTGCAAAAACAGTCCATCCGGCAATCTGCGCCCCGCCTCTTTTATGAAAATTTCATAGTCATCCCGAGGCAGTGCGATATCCATATCATCATCCCATGGGATAAATCCGCCGTATTTTATCGCGCCGAGCGCGCTGCCGCAGACAAGATAATATGTCAATTTCAAATCAGAAAAGATCCTTACCGCTTCACACAGCAAATCAAATTCGACTTTTTGAAGTTCATTCATCCATTATACTCCGGTACATTTCAACATACTCTTTAAATCTATCTTTTTTATCAAAATTCAAGGCACGCTGACGGCAGTTATTCTCCGAAAACGGCTTTCGGTCACAAACGTAATTGATCATTTCTTCCATAACATCTACATTGTCTTTGGGGACAGCCTCTCCGCATGTTTTATCAATAATTTCGGATGCTCCGCCGACATCGAATGTTATGACCGGTGTTCCGCAAGCTAAAGACTCAATATTTACCGTCGGAAATGTGTCTTCCCTTGTCGGGTTGATAAATACATCGGCAGCAGAATATATTTCGACAAGCTCATCCTTGTTCTGAGTTCTTTCTATCGCAATGATATTTTCGGGAAGCGATGCGATAACCGACTTATCCGCCCCGACAAGAACTATTCTGTATTTATCGGGATCCAAGCGCTCTGATAATTGTTTAAAAACATCGAGCCCCTTTTTATCGTTCCATACAAATGAAACGCCGAGCAGCATTATTTGCTCATCGGTCATGTCATGCTCAACTCTGAAATTCGTCGGCTTAGGCTTGAAAGTATCTAAATCTATGCCGTTATTTATAACCGAAATCCTGCAATGTGAGAGAAAAGATTTTTCAACTTGTTCGGCAAGCCAGTGGGACGGAGTCACAAGAGTCAGGCTGTTAAAATTACCGTACCATTTTTCCTTGAGATGAAACATCCTCTTCGAATTATCAAAAACGCTCTGCGGATATTCACGATAAATGGGGCAGTCATGACATTCCGTCTGCCACTTTTTGCAGCCGATCATATCATAATGCGGGCAGTGCCCGGTAAAAGCCCAACAATCATGAAGCGTCCAAACAATGCGTACATTGTGCTTCTCGGCAAATCTAAACAAAAGCGGAATATTCACATAGTCGCCGTGTATATTATGCAGGTGCATAATATCCGGTGAAAAACGCTTTATCTTTTTTATGAGCTTCAGCGTCACAAAAAGCGAAAAGCATCCGTCCGATCCGGTAATTCGACCGAGCAGCACATTTAATCTGCGCGAGTTGAATGTGCCGATTTTTTCATACCTATGATCCGGTTCTTTATTACGATTTGTCACCGTGACCGGTGAGAAACAGATACATTCACCGCCGCTGCGTTCCAATTGCTCTGCGATCCCGAACATTATCGAGCCGGTGCTCCCGAAAACGCCGCCGTTTATCTGTACTACACGCATATCACAAAGCTATCCTATCTTCTTTTACCTAAAAGAATTAATTTCAATTTATCGTTATGATCAATAATATAAATCACTGCCGCGGAAAGCAGGAGCGTGATTAAAAAATTTAGCAGACTGACCGCAAATGCATCAAATGAATATATTGACATCCCCTCCGGCAGCCGAATCACATTCAAGAACAGATAGTGGATCAAATACAGCCCGAGCGATTCTTTCCCTGCCGTTACTGTTACGGAATTGAACTTTTCGGCGAAAGAACACGTTTTGAAATCTTCGTAAAACCTTGATGCAAAATATATAAGCGAAATACATCCTGTAAGAGAGCAGATGATCCGGGTCGCGATCTCAATGACAGTCTCGCCCGATGTCGCGACATTGAAACGCAGCGACAGACAAACGAATATGACAAAAGAGGCAGCGACAACGATGCTCTCGATACTCTTATAATATTTCTTTGCTCGAATATCGGTACTGAATGATGCGAAAATATATCCTAAAAAGAAATACGGAATATAGTACAGAGTTAATTTTATATTTAAAAATGTTATTCCCACCTTTATTCCGACAAGCAACAACAGCATTGCAAAAAGCATCGAAAACGCAGTGCAGAATACGACTCTTAAAAACTTTTTGGCGGTCAGTTTATTTGCAAAGAACGATGAAATGCCCCAAACAATACATGTCGTCCAAAGCGAAAACAAAAACCAGTACCCCGAATCCATATTCCACAGAAGCGAAAGTAAATTTGCCTTCATATTGCCTATTGCCCATCCGCCGAACGCAAAGCCTCTGAATACCGTCCAGACCGTCCAAGGAAGAAGATAACCGAGGCTGCGTCTGCCGATAAAGGAGCCGAGCATTCCCGCCGATTCGATCGGCTTTGAATATACGGTAACATATCCGCTGACAAGCATAAACAACGGCATCTGCAATGCAAAGACCACTCTGTACAGCCCACTGCCGGAATAATCGGTAATTCCGTTATTGGAAACGGTATGACCGATTATCACAAGCAGGATCGCTATGCCTCGAATATAATCAACTGTTGCATTCCGCTGCTTCATTTATCATGCCGATATGTTTTTCAAACCGAATCGCTGAAAAACACATACCCTTTCTTTTTGAGTTTGTTTTTTACACAGACAGCAAGCCGCTTAGGAAGGACCTTCTTTCCGGTGCTGAAAATTTTTATACGCAGTTCTTCTTTATATGAGATAATTTCACGTTCCGGTAGAGACCTTCCGTGGCTTTTTAACCAACGATTAGCTTTATGAAGCAGCTTTCCCTTCCTGATAACATCCAGTATCTCAAATTCCTTTCCCTTGCTCAGAACGCATCTCGCCGCTATCTGCCTTGCCGTCGGGGTCAGAGATACCTCATATTTCCATATAGTCTGAGAATCTCCGAGTGTCTTTTCGATAAAATCTCTACGCCAGATGCCTTGATAAAGATTAACGGCATAATTTACATCGAGCGGTATTTCATACAGACCCTTATAATCCTTAAATCTTTTATGTGAATTAGGATCGGAAAACAGCCTGAGGTAATCAATCCCCTCCGCATCCATAATGCCGATCAGTCTCTCCAGCCTATCGTTGTATATTTTATTTATGGGAAAATAATCGTCAAGCGTAATAAGAACATACTCCGTTCTTATCTCCGGAAGAACGGCAGCCATACGCTGAGGATACTCTTTACCCTCTCCCGCAGAGAATATTCTCACTCGCTCGAGCTTTCTGTCGGTAGGACGATCGGTAACAAGAAGAGTTTCAACCTCTCTGTCAGACCAATTCTCGTTCAATATCCTGACATGCTCATCCCACAGATCAGAAAACTTATCGCAGGAATTTATCACAAGTGTCATTTTATCCTTTAACATAATTATAAATCCCCGCAAACGCCGTTGACTACCGACTCAAAAATGCTGGTGCTGTTTTCAAGCCGATGATTGTTTTCCACAACGGTTATTCCTTTTTCATAATTTCTTCTCTGCAGCTCGGTATCATATATAAGGCTTCGAAGCGATACTTCAAGCATATCTTTGTCAGTACATGTAGTTATGCACCCGGTCGATTCGGCATACTCTATCGCTCCGCATTCCTCCGAGCCGTAGGCAAACACCGCCGCGCCTGAGGAAAGAGAATCCGCCACCTTAGTCGAAAGCGAATATCTTGTAATATCGACATCCTTCTTCTTAAAGCCCTCGACAACAATCAAAATATCGCTCTCTGCGCTTTTTTTCATAACCTCGGAATAAGGGACCGTGCCGCAGAACTTTACATTGCGAGATCCGTCAAATATTCCGATATAGTGCTCGTCCTTTTCATTGGAATAAACATTCAAAATATAGCTGCTGTCAATTCTGCCGAGAGCATCGCCGATCTCTCTGAGTGATTCATTCCTGCCGAGGCGGATATTCCCGAAATATGATATTACCGGAGATCTGACCGGTATTTCTCTGAAAGGATGCCGCTTTATCTCGGAAGTAAGATAAACGGTCTTGCCATCCAAGCCAAAGCTTTCATTATACTTGTCACGTATTTTGTTGCCGATATATATTGCGCTTCCCTTATGCGAAAAAACTTTTCTTATCAATCTCCGATAAGAGAGCTTATATATATGGTAGAGCGGCGATAATGAAAACTTGTAATTAAAATAATAATCGTCTCCGATTGACGAAACTATGGGAATATTATACCGCTCTGCAACAAACAGCGCGATCTGAGGGATAAAGAAATCATCGGAAAAGCTCAAAAAAACACACTCGGGAGAAAACTTATCAAGCCATGAAAGCAGCTCATCGGTACACCAATATTTCTTTTTCCATATGAATTTACGAAGCAGGTAAACAAGAGAATTCTTTTTGCTCCCCCATCCGTACATTTTAGCGGTTACCGAACCTACCTCAAGGCTGCTGTCCTTCCAACCGTCGTTAAGAGCTTCATAATTAAAAATAACACCGGTCTTTGTTTTTTTATCAAACCGTCTCTTCAGCATACGAGCATCGGTAATCTGATAAAGCGTTCCGCAATGTCCTTTAGCCGGAGCCTTGGCATTGGAAAAGATCTGCGCCAGGTTTTCCTTTTCCCAAAAATGAAAATATGAATCAAATGCTCTCGAGGTGGACATTTCATTGTACGGCACTGTTCCAACAATAAGGACCCTGCGATGTCTTTCCACGATTCTACACTCCTATTTTCTGAGAATTCGTCGATATATGAGCTTACGCATCCTCCCACGCAGCAGTACGCATTGTACATATCTGACAATTACATTTCCTAAATACTGCGGCAAGCTGATTACACTCATAATCAGCTTGTCCTTTTCAAGCTTCTTGAGTGATCGAAAATATGCCATCCCTCCCCGCCTTGAATACGTATCCCCGTTTACCCTCATATATACAAGCGTCTCGGGCAAATTTTCAAAACGGCTTCCGTTCTTCAGCATTCTCAGCCACAAATCATAGTCCTCAACGTAATGTCTATCCGAATAATTGCCTGCATTTATCACAGACGATTTTTTAAACATCACGGTTGGGTGATTGAATGCGTTACGTTTTTTCAAAAACAGGGCAATTTCTTCATTGGAGGTAGGAACGGTTCGCTTTCCGGTCGGCATTGAAGTGTCGCCTTCAAATTCAAGCACTTGTCCGCCCATTACATCAACATTCGGTTTAAGATTGAATTCCTCCAACTGCTTTTCAAAACGCTGCGGAACAGAAATATCATCCGTATCCATCCTGGCGATAAGCTCATTTGAGGCAGCTCGTACACCGAGATTCAAGGCTTTTCCCAAGCCACCGTTCTCGGGCAGCGGCAGATATTTGATTCTGATACTGCATTCACTAAGCAATTTGTCTATCTCGGCCTGAAGGGCATCCGGAACTTCACCGTCGCGGACAAGCACTATTTCCTCGGGCAACACGGTCTGATTCAAAACACTGTTCACGGCAGCTCTGAAATACTCCGGCTTCTCGTTTTTATATACGCTCATTAATACCGAAATGTTTTGCTTCATTTACTCCTCCTCGGTTCTCCTTATAGAAGTTTCAATGTCTGTTACACAATAATCACGGGTATCACCACTCAGCGACATATCATATGTTAAACTTCCGAAGGCTTTTTCGATCAAGCATACTCTTTTGCTCATAGCGCTAATAATCGGATTAAACAGTTTTGTTTTGTGCAGCCGACGTCCATGACAATTACAGATTGTATCCGCCAATTGCGTTGTGTTCATATAGTAGTTGTTCTGGGGAAAAAAGAGTCCGCTTCCTTTTTTATCAATAATCCGCCTGACAAACTCACACAGATTGTCGATATATAGCATCGAACGTCTATTAATTATATCAGGAAACAGCGGCACGCTCAATGCAATCTTTTTTAGTGCATTATAATTACCCTTACAGCCTTTCCCGTATATCATAGGCGGACGCAGGATAGCTACGGTAAATGTATTTGGAAATTGATTTGCCAATATATTCAGGTCATTCTCTGCCTCAAGCTTTGATTTGCCGTAATTTGTCGTCGGAGACGGTTCGGTTTCTTTTATAATTCTGCCGGAATTCATGCCGTAAACACTCATAGAGCTCAAAAAAACAAAATGCGGCACCTGCTCCGACAGAGCTTTTTTCGCGCATTCCACAGTCAGATCGCGATTGACCTTGTAATACAGCTCTGCATTTTCGTCTGTTTCCTTGATATGGGCGATTCCCGCGACATGGAAAACAACATCATACCCCCGAAACGCCATATTTCTCCATCCGTCGCTCCGCATATCCACAGTGCAAACATCATATATGCCCGGATAATGTTCCGTCAAATAATGTTCAAACGAGGTTCCTATATAGCTACCCGCACCGGTAATCAGCACCTTCTTCATTTCTCGACTGTTTCCTTTTCTTGCTCTTTTCGCTTCAATTCGCCCGTACCGCCTTCTACCACGCTATCGTCATTTAATACAGAGCGAATTGTTCCGAAAAAGCACCTGCAGTCAAGTAAAAAGCTGATATTCTTGACATATTCGCCGTCCAATCTTGCCTTTTCGGATATTTCGAGCTCGTCTCTGCCGTTTATCTGCGCCCATCCCGTCAACCCCGGCTTTACATCGTTTGCGCCGTATTTATCGCGTTCTGCAGTAAGCAGATCTTGATTCCACAGCGCGGGACGCGGCCCTATTATTGACATGTTTCCGACAAAAATATCCCATATCTGCGGCAGCTCATCAAGGCTGTGCGAACGAACAAATCCGCCTACCCTCGTAATATACTGTTCGGGATTTTCGAGCATGTGCGTAGGAACATTGTGCGGAGTCGCAATCTTCATAGAACGAAATTTATGCAGCTTAAAATATCGTTTATTCCGTCCGACGCGCTTCTGCGTGAAAAAAGCCGGTCCCGGATCGTCGAGCTTAATTGCCGCAATAATGATAAGAAATACCGGTGACAACAGCACTAAGCCGAAAAACGAAAGCAGTATATCCGCAATTCGCTTGATATATCCGCAATACAAATTATTATGTATCAGTTCCTCGCCGACAACCTCCAGATGACCTCTTACACCGTCGGCGTTCTCCTCATCGGATTCGTCATAAACAAATATTACCCGCATGTTCTCCACCGGGTTTCTTTCATCCTTATTGGAATAAATCGTTCTCGGCTTTACAAAAAAGGCTATAATTCCGAGTACAAGCAATATACAGATAAGGACCAAAGCAACGATCAATATTGCAGGCAAAATCACAGCCTCCTTTTAAAAATGTTACCGAGCACAATTATCATAAGCTGATGTAATATAACAATAGCGCTGTAAAAGTCTAATTCAATCAACGCAAAACAGTTATGTATATACGCACAACACATGCAGATTATATGTTACCACAAATCCGCTTTTTTGTCAATATAATCAATTCGTCGTAAACATTTTTTGAAAAGACGGCATCTCTTGAAGAAAGCAAAAAAGCAAGTTATATGGGAGAGTCGGAAAACAAGTATACTCAAAGGGCTCACAACAACCGATATGAGTCGATAGGGTACAGTTTTATCAGCTTGCGCAAACCACGCTCCATCCGCGCAGAATACCGTCACATACCGCGTTCATAAGTAAGCTGCGGTTATCCTCGGACAGCAGGAATGCGGCATCGGAAGCGTTGGAGGCAAAGCCGGTCTCGATGAGCACGGCAGGCAGGCGCGTTATCTTTGTCACGATGAACGCCTCATCCCACGAGTCCTCCCAGCTGTCGATACCCATACCGGGCATATTATCGGCTATCGAGGCGATAATTCCGTTGAAATATGCGCGGGAAAGCGCAGCATCCTCGCCCTCGGCGTAATAGTCTATCTCAAAGCCGGACCGCTCCGGCATATTCTCCATCGCGTTTACATGTATAGAAAGAAAGAAATCTATATCCTGCTCGGCAGCGAGGCAGTTAGCATAAATCGAGCGCTCATAGGCGCTGAAAATATTATTGTCCGCGAGCTTTTCCCACTCATATTCAACGCCGAGCCGCTTCGCCTCGGAGGTAATCTCGGACACCGACGGAAATGTAACGCCGTCGTGAGTATAGAGTACGGTGCAGCCGCGCTCGGTCAGCAATTCACCGAGCTTTTTCGCCATATCGAGCGTCAAATTCTTCTCCCATGTCTCGCCGAGGAATTCAGAGCCGCAGCCAACATCGTCAAAGCCGTGACCGGGATCAAGCAGCACGGTCGGCATACGTCCGGGCTCCGCTGCCGCGGGTGCCGCATCAGTCTCCTCGAAGGTTTCGGCAGGCGCTGCCGAGGTGGTCGGAGCTGACTCCTCGGTCATCTCGGCGGATGTCTCGGGCACGGAACGTCCGAGTCCCGGCAGCAGCCTATACGCGGCGACCACCGACACCGACACAAGAATGACCGAGAAAATTGCAATAACAAGGGCAGTGATAATGCGGCGGAATATCTTCTGCTCGCGTGATCTTTTCTTACTCATCCGTCAGTTACCGTCCGTATTGAATGTCATTGAAAAATCGGTCGTATAATGTCCGCCCGAGGCAAGGCGCATCATATCGCGCTTGGTCTCGAGATCGTCGAGCTCTCCGTCGTAGGACGGGCAGCTCGTCCACGGCTCGATACAGACATACGGAGCCTCGGTGTGCGGGAGATGCCAAAAGCCGATATATTTCATATTCGGATAATCAACACGTACGCTTCTCTTACCGCCCGCGGTCAGCGTAAGACTGCCGCAGGTATCGTACAGAAAAACGGCGTCATGATCGAACAGCGAGTGTTTGAGCGGCAGCACACGCCCATCCTTCAGCGGATATGTACGCTCCTCGTGAGTTATATAGCAGCGCTCGCTGTGTACAAGCTCATGTACGTTCTCACGCGGTTCGGCAAATTCAAGACGGTAATCCGAGAAGCCCTTACCATCCTCAAGCGGCAGATTAAAGCCCGGATGACCGCCGAGTGCAAATATCATCTCGTTATCACCCATATTGTCAAGCTCATATACGGTGCGGAGCGAGCTGCCGTCAAGAATATATCTGACACGCAGGCAAAAATCGAACGGATAGCTTTTCCTTGTTTCCGCATCTGCTCTAAGCTCGAAGCACGCAGTATAGCCGCCCTGCTCTACGCATGTAAAGACCGCGTCGCGTGCAAAGCCGTGCAGACAGATATCATACGAACCGCCCTTATATGTATACCGTTCCTCTGTGATCCTGCCGCATATCGGGAACAGATTATATGCTCTGCCCGACCAATACTGCGGATCGCCCTGCCAAAGATATTCAAAGCCGTCGGCCTTGTCCTTTATCGAATACAGCTCCGCGCCGATATCGTTTATCTCGACTCTGAGTCTGTCATTTTCAATAGAATACAGCATAGCGTCCTCCGTTTTTCGGCGTATCGCCTTTTTATAGCAAGAAAATTATATCATATGGATGAAAAATATGCAATACACGTTCTGAATTTGCCTATATGAATATTTTCCCGTTTGATTTTATGGGTATAAAATCGAACAAAAATTTTTTTGTTTTTTTTGCAAAACATATTGACATTTTTCGCCTGAAGTGATAGAATTCTGAAAGCAAAAACGAGTCTTTAAGTTCGGTACAGAGAGACCGACAAGATCCGATTATAAACTCACACGGCTTTTGCCGCCTATACGGATCTTGCGCGCCCTCTGCCGCAGGGTTCTTTTCTTTTGCTCTGAAAAAATCCGGAGGTGCAACATGCAGCTAAAAGCACGTATTATGGACGGCGAGACGCTCTGCCGCACCGTCCGCAGAATTTCATTTGAGATAGTCGAAAAAAACAAGGGCACAGACGACCTCTGCATAGTCGGTGTACGTCGGCGCGGAGAGCGTTTGGCGGAAATGATCGCCGAGAACATCTATCGCTCGGAGGGCGTTCATGTTCCCTGCGGCGCGATCGACATCAAGTTTTACAGAGACGATCTCACACATCGGTATGAAAGTCCCGTCATCTCGACCTCAGAGCTCGGATTTGACATAGTTAACAAAAAGGTCGTGCTCGTCGATGATGTGCTCTACACCGGTCGGACCGTAAGAGCCGCAATCGACGCTATATTCTCGATCGGACGGCCGCGTGCCATCCGACTCGCAATCCTCATCGACCGCGGGCACAGAGAACTGCCTTTCCGCGCCGACTATATAGGAAAAAGCATCCCGACCGCTCAGAACGAGCGTGTCTCGGTGCTTATACCGCCGTACGACGACACTATGGGCGTCGAGCTCTACGGAGAATGAGTATATAAATACGAAAGTATTTACATAAATAATAACCGGAGGATCAATAAGATGAATCTTATCTACCAGGTCAAAGACAAGCCTAAATTCGGCGCGAATCTTATATTTGCGCTCCAGCAGCTGCTCGCAATTCTTGCGGCAACGATCGCCGTTCCTTCTATTATCGGCAACGGAATGTCCCAGTCCGCAGCGCTCTTCGGCGCAGGCGTGGGCACCATCGTTTATCTGCTCTTCACCAAGTTCAGAAGCCCCGTATTCCTCGGCTCCTCGTTCGCATTCCTCGGCTCCATGTCGGCAGCCTTCGCGGGCGCAGCTACCGCAGAGGCAGGCTTCGCGGGCATAATCATCGGCGCTGCATTCGCAGGGCTCGTATATGTGCTTATAGCAATTATCGTTAAGTTCGCAGGCGTTCGTTGGATTAACAAGCTCATGCCCGCTGTTATCATCGGACCTACCGTCGCTATCATCGGTCTCTCGCTCGCAGGCAATGCTGTCAGCGACGCGATCTCCATCGCCAAGACCGACGGCGGAGTATTCCAGATGAACCTCCACGGCTGGCTCTGCCTCATCTGCGCACTTGTGACCCTCGCAGTCGTCACCGTTTGCTCGGTCTACGGAAAGAAAATGGCTAAGCTCATTCCTTTCGTGATCGGTATTATCGCAGGCTATCTCGTAGCTACCGTGTTCACCGTTATCGGCAATGCGACAGGCAACGAGGCTATGGTCATCATCGACTTCTCGCGCTTCGCCAACATGCAGTGGTACCCTGACTTCACCTTCATCAAGGCGGCAAAGGGCCTTAGCGAGATAAACGGCCAGTACATAGCAACGATCGCGGTTGCATATGTTCCCGTCGCATTCGTTGTTTTCGCCGAGCACATAGCAGACCACAAGAACCTCTCCTCCATCATCGGACACGAGCTTCTTGAGGAGCCCGGTCTCCATCGCACCCTGCTCGGCGACGGCGTAGGCTCGATCGTCGGCGCGATCTTCGGCGGCTGCCCGAACACCACCTACGGCGAGTCGGTCGGATGCGTTGCTATCACAGGTAATGCTTCCGTTTACACCATTTTTACGACCGCAATTCTCGCTATTATCGCTTCGTTCTTCGCGCCCTTTGTGACCTTCCTTGCGACCATCCCTTCCTGCGTAATGGGCGGTGTGTGCATCACCCTTTACGGATTCATCGCAGTCTCCGGTCTTAAGATGATACAGAAAATCGATCTCGGCGATAACCACAACCTATTCGTTGTTTCGGTAATACTTATCACCGGTATCGGCGGAATGTCCATCGGCATCGGCCCGGTCACCATAACCGAGGTCGCTTCCGCACTCATCCTCGGAATCCTAACCAATCTCCTCCTCTCCGGCAAGAAGAAGGACGAGAAGTAATATCCCAAATATTAAGTCTTGTAAATACATTCGTTTTTCGTCTCCCCGCATGGTCAAGTAGACCTGCGGGGAGACGTTTTTTGTTAATAAAACTACGATCACAAATGGCAGAAGCAGCGCGTCGTTACGGTTGAAGAAAAGCACGAGAATTACGGAATATACGCAGGCAAATATAAAAGGGACTGTTAAAAAACAAGTTTTTTAACAGTCCCTGATCACTCGAGAACAGGTAAATATGTTCAATGCATGTAGTTTTACCATATCAGACGTACAAGCTCGCCCCGGACGACAGGATCATCTGCAGAAAAAGTGAATTTCATTCTATAAGAGAAATCCGATAGTATCTCGTCCTCTTTTCTTTGTTGCTCGGACATACCGAAGCAGGATGAGCTCTTCTTCACTTTTTCGGTTCTAACTTTTTGTCATCTCCGAGGTTACTCGGTTAGTCCTATCGAATAGAGAATCAGCCGACAAGCTTAGCAGCTGCTCTGCCGTACTGCATCATAGCATCGAGCATTGCAGTGATGGTGGTATCCTTATTGGTAGCTACCTGAGACTCGATGGAGTTGGTCAGGGTCTTACCGGTGATAAGGGTTCCGTCGAGAGTGTATACGTTGAGTTCGAATGCCTTGCTCATGTTCTGAGCGATAAGACCTACGACCACTGTATATCTGCCGGTTGTCTCGTCATATGTGATCTGATTGCCGGTATACTCTGCCATTACAACGCCGTCATCCTTATAGGTTACAACGACCTTTACATTATCGGTGGTGTACTGTGCATTATCAAGAGTGAAGTTGTACTTGAAGGATACTGCATCTGCGCAGTAGAGCGATCTGGACTTATATGTTGCACCGGATGCGCCCTCGTTTACAGTCGTTCCTGCGATATTGGTATATACCTTGTTTTCAGGAAGTCTGAGTGCAGTCATCTCATCGGTAAGTGCTGCATTTGCGAGATTGTCAAGATTATAGTTTACAACACGCTGTGCCTCGGTGATGTAGTCGAGCAGGTGTACATAAACGGTCTTGAGCGCGGTCTCAACATTGGTCTTGTTCAGCTGGAGATAGATGTAATCCTTGATGTTGAAGGTACGGTAACTGCCGGTATAGGTCTCGCCGTTCTTAACACCGCATACATATACGTCAATGTTGTTTACTGCTCTCTGAGGAGGTGCACCGTAGCTGAATACGTATCTCGAACCCTCTGTTGTATAATTGGATATTGTTGTTACAAGATCGTCACTGCCGTCAGAGAAGTGCTCCACAAACTTAACGAAGAAGCTGTCATAGCCCTCAAAGTTTGCGGTGTCAACCTTAATGTTAAGGTTAAGTACGTCTGCAAGAGATACGGAGTAGCTGCTTACGAGAAGCTTTACATTTCCGCCGCACTCGGAGCAGATTCCGAGCTCGTTCGGTGTATGTGCTATTGTTTCGGTTACGTCGCCGCATACCGAGCACTTTCCGATGTGTCCCTTACGGAAGCTATTCTGTGTCTGATTTGCTGCGCAGCTATATACGTAGCTGTGAACATGCGCGGGTTCAACAGTCACAGTCCAATCCTCGGGCTGAACGATATTCAGTGCCGTCTCGGTTCCGGTCGCCTTGCTCTTTATCATAACGTCAAAGCCAACCGAATGTTCGCCGGCAGCAGCATTATCCTTTACTCTCAATTCACACTCAAAGATATCGCCGCCGACACCGGAGGTCTCTGTCGCATAAGCGGCAACGGCGTACGCATCCGAGACATCGGATATAGATGTTCCGGTAATAAGCCAACGCATTGAAACGATCTCAAAAACAGAGCTGTCGAATTTAGGAATGACACGGAGCGATTTGAGCGATGCACAACCGTCAAGAGAGAGTGTAAAGATCACGGTATCGCCCGGTTTTAGCGCACCGGACTCTGTGAAGGACTTAACAATTGGCTTTTCACTGTAACCGCAGCGCTCACATATGCCGTCGGCATTATAGCTATGACCGAGCGCCGGAATGCTCCTGACATCATTTTTTCCGCATACGGAGCATATATAGGTTTCTGTTCCGCTGTTGACACAGGTCGGCGCAACAGAGGAAGAGAGGACATAGCTGTGCGACAGCATCGGGATCGAAACGGCAGAGCCGGGCTTTATCTCGCCGCAGCCGCTGCAATGGATGCTCTTGCTGCCTACCGAGGTGCAGGTCGCGGGAGTATCAACGGTATAATCGCTCTCCCATGTATGAGTGTGTGACTCGTAATAGTCGCCGAGAGTTACGGTCGCATCAAATGACGCATCCTTATCGTAAGAATATACATTTCCGAAGCGCCAGAAATTCAAGCTGCTCGTAACAAGATCATTTGCTCCGAGAGCTATCGAAACGCTATCACCGGTATTATAGCCGGGAGCATATATGCGCGCCTCGATAACATAGCCGCTGCCGTCCGAATTCAGCGAATATGCGTATTCGGTAGACGGCGTTTCGGTTCCGTATGCGGCAGCAAAGTTCGATCCGAAGCCGCCCGCAGAACCGGAAACAAAGGCATATCCGTTGGTCGCATTCAGCAGTATCTCAGCAGAGCTTCCGGGCCATGTCGCTCCGTTCCATACCGAAAGATAAACATTATTGTTTCGCGCGGCGTTAGATGCGGTTACACCGGAGGCGGGAGTCAAGGTAGTATCATGAACGGTAACATAAGCATAAATATAATTTGAATCATAGAGGTAGTATGCATATGCCCAAAGGTCGCCGGCATACTTGCTGCGAACGGTATCGGAAACCGGCTTGCCGGTAACGGCATTTTTGATCACGGTGGTATCAAGCACCACGCCGCACGAAGCAAGGTAGGCATCATCAAGCCTGCCGTCTATTTTAGGTGTATGACGGAGCATCTTTTCCGAGCCGAAACTGATCTCCGCTCTGTTCTTCTCACTCTCGGCAACAGCGGCAGCCTCTGCCTCAGTCTTACAGAGAATAAGAGATTTAACATACAGCTTATCGCCGACGCTCGCTTCATCAAAGAAGTCCCACCGCATAGCGTTTATCGTTCCGGTCCATGCGCTGAGCGAGGACAAATCTATGACCTTACTGCAATAAGAATTACTGCGTTCGAGATCAAAGGTCACGGAGCAGGTCGGCGATGCCAGGGTCTGGCTGCCGGCACATGGGAACAAGCTCGCCCTTGCGGCCTTATCGGAATTTGTCGTAGGATTCTTGTATGTCATTACGGCATACTTATAATTATCAGCCGAGAGCTTGACAGTGCTCTTTGAATAATTGATGTAAAAATACGGATCGTTATCAGTCACTGTGGTTATCTCAAGTGCCTTTTCCGTATCACTGTAACCGAGGCTGACGAGCTTTTCTGCCTTGAGGGAAGATCGCTGAAGAAAATACTTCATCGAATCGGAGGAGGTAAAGCGCAGCTCCGAAAGATTATCGTTATAGTTCGGCACAGGTATAAAGCTGCCCTGCGCTGCCTTTTCGGGACCGTGCGAGAGAATTATAGCATTGATAACAGAACGCTCGCTGCCGTCGCTCGGTGTACCCTGCAGCTTATAGGAGCCGCTGTCAAGCGTCACCATCGTCGCAGATCCGCCGCCATCAAGTAAGAAGGCATTTACGATATCAAGTTCTCGGCAAAGTGCGGGCATATCTGCTATACGAAAATACTTGGATGAGGAGCTACTTGACACACTGTCGAGCGTAAGCAGCTTGATGCTGCCGGTAGAAGTATAGCCGATTATCGAGGTCGCATAAAGATTCGTAAGCCCCGCACACAGTTCGTCGCAATACTCACCATCAATAACAAGCGGTATATGTCCGCCGACACCCTCTGATATGCGATGCAGCAGGTCTGTATAATGACCCCATTTATCATAGGTATTGACCGATATCGTAACGCTGTCTCCGACCTTGTAGGAGGAGAGCTGCGCGATCTGTGTACTGCCGCGCGCCGTAAGAATTATACGGTTCGCCTGCATTGTCGGATTACCGCTGCTGCTCGGCCCGTATATGCCGCTGACCGTACCGGTTATGCTGCAGCCGTGCGCAACCTTGTAGTCATACGGAACATCGACGACCACCTCATAGGCATCATCGAGCGCATAGTTATTCAGGCAGCCCTTATCGGTATAGACTACCGTCGCATCCTCGACAGGCAGACGGTTGAGCGCCTCGGTATAGAACTTAGCATTGCGGGTCGTATTCGTGACCGTAATGCCGGTTCCGGGATTGCACATAAACGGCACATAGTCATCTGTAATTCCGAAGGTATAGAAATCACTCTCGTACGGCGTTTCCTCCGGTATACATGCCGAAGAGATTATCTCACCGTCGCTGACATTAAACCCGCGAGGGAGCGTGAGTGTCTTTTTTACGACCGGTCCGTATTGAACACCGCCATAGGTAATATTGGAGGTTCTCGAATGGCAATAATTAACCATCCACAAATCGCCGTTTATTGCGGCAATCGCAGTTTTGCCCTCGGTATTATTCTTATTAAAATTTGAAAGAATTTTCGATGTTGGTGCAAGCTGATTTGAATATGAGCCTGCCGAAACTACATCGAGATAAAGATCGCTTTGCGCAAGATCAAATTCAACAACGCTGAAATCCTTGGCGCCGTATTTTGAGCTTGACGGAAGCTCGTAATAATCGTAGCTGACACCGTTATAAAGAGTCTTTGATGTTTTCGGGGAGGTATCGGCGACCTTGCCCGCCGCACTTACAGATACGGTAAATGAAAGCGCCGACGCGGATATAAGGGTCGCTACCGAAAGAAACCACGCTGCGGCTCTGCTACACGCTTTTGTTTTCATGTCGTGACCAACCTTTTCATTATTGTATTTTCTTTGCAACAGATATAATTCTATATGTCAATTATAGCACATTTATCTGTAAAGTCAATAGTATTAGATTTATATGCTGCGTCAAATGTGTTACTTTGCATAAAAAATGCAGCCCGCGACGAATCGCGGGCTGCGGAGGTTATTCGGTTAGTCCTATCGAATAGAGAATCAGCCGACAAGCTTAGCAGCTGCTCTGCCGTACTGCATCATAGCATCGAGCATTGCAGTGATGGTGGTATCCTTATTGGTAGCTACCTGAGACTCGATGGAGTTGGTCAGGGTCTTACCGGTGATAAGGGTTCCGTCGAGAGTGTATACGTTGAGTTCGAATGCCTTGCTCATGTTCTGAGCGATAAGACCTACGACCACTGTATATCTGCCGGTTGTCTCGTCATATGTGATCTGATTGCCGGTATACTCTGCCATTACAACGCCGTCATCCTTATAGGTTACAACGACCTTTACATTATCGGTGGTGTACTGTGCATTATCAAGAGTGAAGTTGTACTTGAAGGATACTGCATCTGCGCAGTAGAGCGATCTGGACTTATATGTTGCACCGGATGCGCCCTCGTTTACAGTCGTTCCTGCGATATTGGTATATACCTTGTTTTCAGGAAGTCTGAGTGCAGTCATCTCATCGGTAAGTGCTGCATTTGCGAGATTGTCAAGATTATAGTTTACAACACGCTGTGCCTCGGTGATGTAGTCGAGCAGGTGTACATAAACGGTCTTGAGCGCGGTCTCAACATTGGTCTTGTTCAGCTGGAGATAGATGTAATCCTTGATGTTGAAGGTACGGTAACTGCCGGTATAGGTCTCGCCGTTCTTAACACCGCATACATATACGTCAATGTTGTTTACTGCTCTCTGAGGAGGTGCACCGTAGCTGAATACGTATCTCGAACCCTCTGTTGTATAATTGGATATTGTTGTTACAAGATCGTCACTGCCGTCAGAGAAGTGCTCCACAAACTTAACGAAGAAGCTGTCATAGCCCTCAAAGTTTGCGGTGTCAACCTTAATGTTAAGGTTAAGTACGTCTGCAAGAGATACGGAGTAGCTGCTTACGAGAAGCTTTACATTTCCGCCGCACTCGGAGCAGATTCCGAGCTCGTTCGGTGTATGTGCTATTGTTTCGGTTACGTCGCCGCATACCGAGCACTTTCCGATGTGTCCCTTACGGAAGCTATTCTGTGTCTGATTTGCTGCGCAGCTATATACGTAGCTGTGGCCCTTAGCGGGGATAACATAGTCACCAACCTGGACCTCAGAGCAGCCCTCGTTTGTACAAGATCTCATGGAAGCGGAGCCCTCTGTTGTGCAGGTAGGCGCAACATCGATCTCGTATGCCCAGTTGTGCTCGGTCATAGCGATTTCCTGCTCGCTGCCCTCAATTATGCCGCCGCAGACTGCGCAGACCTCAGCAGAGGTACCGACAGAGTGGCAGGTAGGCTCGGTGATGACAACGCGAGCTTCAGCTGCGGTGCAGCCGTTAAGACATCTTGCAAGAGTAAGAGGAGTGCACTTGCCGTTAATAACCTGAGCATGGAGTGCGCCACCCGTAAGATTGATACCGTCGGTCTCGGTTCCGAAACCGATGGAGTAGATAGTGCTGCCTACATAGGCTCTGCCTGCGTAGTTGTTAGTAGCATAGCCCTCGCCGATATGGATCTTAAGCTCGGCAGCCTTAGCGCCGTCAGCAAATACATAATCGGTTCCTGCCTTTGCAAGGCAAGTATCGCCGCCGTCTACGGAAATGTTATCCGCAAATGTGGACTGTCCGTTCTGATTGAAGACACCGTACTCCCATCCCTTGGTGGTAACATTCTTAGCATTGAAGTCAAACTTAACGGAAGCAGTGTGAGACCAGAAAGGACCAACTGTATCGGTCTTGTCGGGGTTACCGAGAGTGAAGTAGGTTACATTCTCACCCTCATCAGCCTCAACGTATACATAGAAGTAATCCTTGTCGTAGAGGAGGTAAGCGGTAGCACCGTTTACATAATACTTAACACCGGAATCGTAAGCTGCGTCCTTAACACCGTCAACTGCAGCAGTTACGTAAGGAACACTTGTATTAGGAACTGCAACCTCGATAGTGCCGCAGACAGAGCACTTTCCGTTAACGAAAGTGTGTCCGAGTGCGGGAACGGTGGTAACGTCGGTGGTAACGCCGCATGCGCAGAGGCGTGCCTTGTAACCGACCTCGGTGCAGGTAGGAGCTACAACAACGGTATAATCCGCGGAGAATACCTTGTCACAGCTTGCCGCATGAGCAAACAGGGTCTTGAGACCGGTGCCCTTTGCAGCATCACCGCCGTTATAGATAGTACCGTTCCACTTCCAAAGGTTCTCGTCGCATGCGCCGGAGCCAAATCCGACAACATAATCGTTCTGATCGAGGAAAGCGGTATCGGTCGCAATCTTTATCTCGAAGATGTTTGTATCAGCGTCTGAGCCGAAAGCATAATCAACGCCCTCGACACCGACAAGCTTATCTTTCAAATAGAGGTTCTGTGCAAAAGTACCCTTATTATTAAGAGTAATATAGGTCCAATCATCAGAAGCGGGAGTTAAGGTTCTGCTTGCAAAATCAATGCCCATGCCGATGGTATGACCCCAAAGATCGGAGATACTCTCAACAGTGACCTTAGCATCAGTCTCCTTGGTGGTTACGATAGCATAGATATAGTTATCGTCCCAGAGGAACTTAACGGTACCGCTGTTAACGGTATTGCTTCCGGTGGTAGCATAAGCAGCATCGACAACACCGTCGATTGTAGGTGTGCCGCGCTGAATAAGCAGCATACCGCACATAGTGCAGACACCGTTCTCGATATTATGGTCGATAACGGGGATCTCGGTAACGTCGGTCTTGCCGCCGCAGGTATCAAAATCTACGCAGTGACGGGACTTGGAACCAACCTTAAGACAGGTAGCAGCCTCATCAACGGTGAACTCATCCTCGAAGGTGTGAGTATGACCGGGATTATAAGCCTCACCGAGGGTCAGAGCGGTATACTTAGGAGCAGAGCCGTCGCCCCAGAATTTCCAGTAGTCGCCCTCACCGGCGGTAAGAGTGCCGGCATTGTAAACGCCGTTTGCAAAAGCAACGACCTTATCGAGTGCGGTTGCGTTTGCAACTCTTACCTCAGCGGTAAATTTGCCGCCGTCTACCGTGATCTTGAACTCGGTCGCAGCGGAAGCGTCTTTTGCGAGGTTAGAGCCCATGTTGGCCTGACCGCCGCCGATGGCCTGCCATGTCTGAACATTACCTACAACACCGGAGGTCGGGTTGTGGAAAGGCTGAATAATAAAGTTAATGCCTTCGCTGGTTATAACACCTGCATTTACCGGAGTACCGGTAAAAGTGATGTTCAGATAAGAGGTAGCGTCAACAGTCATCGTGCCCTCTGCATAGAGGTAAATATAACTATCATCATAGAGGAAGTTATATGTTACACCCTCAACTGCATGAGAGATAGATGCATCGTATGCCTTATCCTTAACGCCGTCAAGCTCGGGTGTGTACTTAGCTACGGTCGTAGGAGCGTCAATATACTCCTCGGAGCTGAGTGTAAGCGTGCCGCCTACGGGGCCTGCCCATCCCCAGTCACCGATAACAGCATAATTCTGTCCGTCAAGCGCACCGAAGTTGATGCTGTACTGAGTTCCGGCAGCAGCGGAATCAAACTTCATCCTTGCCTCAACGATATATGTACCCTTTACGGTATCTGCGGTGTACGCAACTTCGCTGCTGTAATCACTGATCTTAGCAGTGGTTCCTACCGCAGGAAGGTTGCTACCGCATGCGGTGCCGTTCGTGTTGCTGAACTGGAACGTACCCTCCATCGGCTCGACTACAATTCTGCCTGCCTCTACCTGCTCCTCGCCCTTTTTGAAGAAGGTGAAAGCAGCACTGTCGGTCCACGGAGAATTTCCGGTAGCTTCAAGCTTAGGATCTCCCGTGATCTCTGCTGCCATATAGAGGTAGCCGCCATCCCAAAGGTAATAAGCAGTACCCTTTAAATTCGGGCTTGTACCCATACCTGCGACTTTGCTTGTATCAAGATCGACCTTAGCCGAGTTGAGATAAGCATTGTCAAGCACACCATCGATAGTAGGCGTATACTTAAGTACATTTGCATCAACTGCGCCGACGCTTACAGCGGCAAGTGCAGCAGACTGAAGTACAAACAGTGAAGCAACTACTGTCGAAAGCACTTTTTTGAATGTTTTCTTCATACTTTCTTCTCCTATAAAGAATTTTTGGTTTGCCTTCGGAGAATCACACCCACTTTCTCTCCGCCGGGCAAATTCAGATTTGTACATGCCGATACACTCGGCTTACGCTTGTAATTGTATCATAATTTAGCGCTTATGTCAACCGATTTTCACACATTTTTTATTAAATATACACAAACAAAAATAAGTCCGTCTTGTACATCTCCTCCAAAGCGTCGAAAAGCCTTATTTTATAAGGTTTTCTGCCTTTTTAACGCAATATGAATCGGGTCGTAAATGACTACAAACGGCACAAAATTTGTGCAACTTTTCTGTGCATTTTAACATTACATATTTCGACAATTGGGGGAAAAAATGAATATGAATCAATCCCGACACTCCTCTGCATCCGTTGCCATTATATGTTTATTTGATGTGAAATATCCGATCGGTTATCATTTTGATCAAAAAACCGAGCCATATAATACAAGGCTCGGTGCAAAGGATACGGGCAAGCGCATAAAATAAGCGACGCTCTTTTGAGAACATTATTATATTGAAAGAAATCAAGCATAAACTATGCCGCCGTCGCACATATCAGCACGGATCCTTACCGTCAAGAGCAATGCGGATTCAAGCCGCAAATCCGTGCTCTATCGCGTAATTCAAATATCCCGCAATAAAGACGCGGTATGACGGATAAAGCCCGGGAAACAGACAATATATGCGTTCTGCACTCACGGCGGCACGCAGCTTGCCGGGCGGTCTTTCGACACGTCCTTTCGTATATAATATACCGCCGAGCTCCGATTTTTCAACAGAATTTCCGATTTGTCAAATGTCATTTTTGAAATCACTGAAAAAAATGCTCTTGTATTTCAGAAAAATAACGGTTATAATAGAAAATAACGGAGGAATAAACAAATAATGCAGAGGTCAATGCCATGAAATTCAATGAGAAGCTGAATGAATATATCACCGCGGCGGGCTGTACCGCAAAGGAGCTCAGTGCAGTCTCGGGCATTTCCCCCGCTACACTCAGCCGCTATCGCTCTGGAGAACGCGTACCGGAAGCAGACTCGGAGCAGCTGATGAAGCTGTGCGCCGCGCTTGCCGCACCGGCATCATCGGAGGCAGATATGCCGAGCGAAGCGGAGATACGCGAGAGCTTTCTCGCCTGTGATGATATAAAGACCACCGACAAGGAGCAGCTCAGGGCAAATTTTTCAGCCCTCATATCCGCTGCCGGTCTGAACATCTCAAAGCTATGCCGTCAGGCAAACTACGATGTATCGACCGTTTTCCGTTTTCGCAGCGGCGAGAGACAGCCGTCAGATCCGGAGCATTTTGCATCTGACGTCGCCGCATTTACCGCTCATGAGCTTGATTCCGAGACCGACCTTCAGGTCCTCGCACATTTGATAGGGGCGGAGCCGGACGAGCTATCAGACCGCTCGGTACGCTTTACCCGTCTGCGTGACTGGCTGCTCGGCGGCAGTACCGGAGAGCAGAAAGAAAGCAGCATCTCGGGATTTCTTGCAAAGCTCGACAGCTTTGACCTCGGTGTGTATATTAAAGCTATCAAATTCGACGAGCTGAAGGTACCGACGCTTCCTTTTCAGCTCCCGACCTCTAAAATGTACTACGGGCTTCGAGAGATGATGGACAGCGAGCTCGACTTTCTCAAGGCGACGGTGCTTTCAAAATCGACAGAGCCGGTCACGCTGTACAGCGATATGCCGATGACGGAAATGGCGAAAGACCCCGAATTCCCGAAGAAATGGATGTTCGGCATGGCTATGATGCTGAAAAAGGGACTGCACCTGAATAATATCCACAACCTCGAACGCTCGTTCGACGAGATGATGCTCGGTCTCGAGAGCTGGATACCGATGTACATGACCGGTCAGATATCTCCGTATTACCTGCGTTCGCCGCAGAGCGGTGCCTTTAATCACTTTCTGCGTGTTTCGGGAGCCGCCGCACTATCGGGTGAGGCTATTGCCGGATATCATTCGGACGGGCGGTACTATCTCTCAAAGACCAAGGAGGACATAGCCTACTACCGCCGGCGCGCGGACGATCTGCTGAAAAACGCAACTCCGCTGATGGAGATCTATCGAGAGGAACGCGCGGGCGAGCTGAGCGCCTTTCTGCTCACCGACCTGAAGCAGAACGGACGCAGGCGCAGCATTCTCTCTGCACCGCCGATATACACCATTTCTCCCGATATGCTCGAGCACATACTGCGCAGAAATTCGGTATCCGAAGAGGAACGTGCAAGGATACACGAATATGCCGCATCGCAGCTCAAGCGTTCCGAGCAGTTACTTACCGTCGGCACGATAGAGGATGAAATACCTCAGCTAAACGACGAAGAATTCTCACGTCACCCGGCTGTGCTCCCGCTCTCGGGGCTTTTCTACGGGCATGATATCACATACACGCCCGACGAATACCGTGAGCATATCGAGCAGACCCTTAGCTTTGCGGAAGAGCACCCGAACTATACCGTCACGCTCACCGCGGCAAATCCGTTCAGAAATCTATGTATACTCATCCATGAAGGACGGTGGGCTATGATATCCAAGAGCAATGCACCCGCCATCCATTTCGTAATACACCACCCGAAACTGCGCGCCGCCATCGAGAGCTTTACTCCGCCGATGGTGGAGGAATAATCAAAGCGTCGGACGGAGCTTCCGACCGATCTTCCGCACGCCGCATAAGCCGAATAATATTTTATCATTCCTCTATCGTTCCTCACATATCCATGCCGAAAATCGGCGCGTCCGCGACGGCAATAGAGCGAAAAAAACGAAAAATACTGCGGACAGCCGTCGATAAAACAGCTGCTCCGCAGTATTTTCATATATTTACGTTACGACCCTATCATTGACAAGCGGTCGTATACCGCGCTCCGGCGCGGCATATCCTACATAAGGCAAGCCCGACAGATCAAGGATATCCATCTCCATATCAGCCGCAGCACGGTTTCGGCAAAGCCGCCGAATCGCTCAATCCTCAGCAAAGTCGATGATCATCGAACCGATACCGCCGTCCAGATCAACGGTACAGGCACCGCTGCCATAGGTCCCGTCTCCCACGCCGGAGCCGCCGAGCCTTGCCGAGCCGATACCCTTATCGAGCTTGATGCGATAGTCGTTCGGGGTGCCGCGGAGCGTGAGCTCGAGCGCTCCTACGCCCTGATCTATGCTGCAATCTCCGGACAGACGGCAGTCAAGCACCGCCTTTCCGGTTCCCATATCAAAGTCAAGAGCGGTAATATCGCAGCCGTCAATGACCAGTCTGCCCGCGCCGCCGTCTATATCCGCGCTCTCGGTAACGGTCAGCGACGAGAGTCTGGTACTGCCTGCACCGATATCAACGGACAGCCGGCGCGAGGTGATACCGCTTACATCGAGCGTTCCCGCACCGCCGTCTATATCGAGCTCGTCGAGAGTGATTCCCTCCGGGAGCGTAAGATCGACAGTATTCTTGTTGCTGTTGTTGTAGATAATATGTTTCTTGTCCTTGATTACAAGTCTGCCGCCGTCATTTTTTACTGTCAGGTCGGAAATCGTGCTCTCAAGAGACAACGTCTCGCCGGTACCGACACAGATCCGCGCAGCCGACACATCAATAATCACTGCGGTTATATCTCCGCTTACAGAATACCTATTCATATCTCCGTCAGCCCCCTCATATTCACCGCGCTGCACGCCGTCGGCAAGCCCGACTATCGCCGAAATACCCCAAGCGGCACCGCCGACGATCGAGACGATAATAACGGCAGCCAGTGCGATTGCACAGTATTTTATAAATTTCTGAAAGGATGTCATTTCAGTTCAAGCCCTCCGAAAACGCAGGTCGCGTTCACATATAACGTGGGTGCGCCCTCGATATGCGGACGGTTGAGCTTGTCGGAAGCGCCGCCGAAGATAGAGCTCGAACGCAGACAGACGTTTATCCCGTCGGGCACAAAAATATCAATGCCGCCGAAGATGGCGCTTGCGTTGATAGCGCTGTCGCCCTCAAAGGTCGCGCCGCGCAGGTCGCACTCGACACCTCCGAACACCGCGTTAAGCTCCGCGCCGTGGAAAGCTCTGCCGTCATAATTCAGCTTTGCGCCGGAAAAGGTTGCATTTCCCTGACCTACGTTGTCGCCCTCGATCTTGATATCCTTCCATACCCTCGCGCCCTTATCCGGCATTACCGCACGGATTATCAGGCGAACACCTATCACGACTATCACAGCGGGCACGAGCAGCTTCCACACCATAGAGAGGCTGAGTATTCCGAGGCAGCCGAGCAGCAGACAAACGCCGATGCACAGTCCGATTATACTGCCGGTCTTGTTACGGTCGGTGACCAGACCGATAAAGGACGGAACAATAATAAACAGCGTCCACCAGCCGTGAAAGAAGATATTGATGTCTGTAAGACCGATGGCATTCAGTGCGAGAATAACGCCTACCGCCGTTATTGCAATGCCCCATAGAATTCCGCTCATTTTTTTCATTGGAGAAAGCCTTCCTTTTTTCTTATTAAGTATATCCGTTCCCGCTCCGTCAGATGACGGTATCGGGACTGAATTTCATAACCGGTATAAAATATTCAAGCCATGAATGTCATTAAGACCGCATCGAGCCTGTAAGCATAGGATAAAAACGCAAATTGCCATTGCTTTGTCCTATTGTCGGCAACCGTTTGATACGGCAAGAAATCAAAAATCGCCGCATTGCGACTGTGAGATACTTTTCATGCTTATATTTGTATTATATCATATAACATCGTAAAAAGAAAGACATTTTATGATAAAAAGTCTCACATGCCGTCTCATTCACAAGAATCCCGTCTCGACTTTCCGATAAATCAACAAAAAAATCTATGCAGGTTCGATACGAGCCGATCTTCTTATGCGGGTATACGGCACTCCATCACGACCGGATAAACAGAATCAGTCTGCTGTAAACACAAAACGGTCACAGCGGACTGAATAATAATTTGCACAGAGCCTATCTGAGCGGATCAGCGCCGCATAGAGCGGAGGCTGCCGCCGAGGCATGGCATATTTGCGCGGTTATAAATCGGCGGCCTCCGCCGAGGCATATTTGCACGTCGTCCCATTATAGATCGGCGGTTGCCGCCTATGGCATGTTTACGTGTTGTACCCGAATATCATGTCAGTCAAGTATCCTGCCGTCGGTAGAAATAGTCACGACCTGCCACGGAATAAACTTTCCGCTCTTCTGCAATGCCGTTTTTGCCGCGTGCTCCAATCCTCCGCAGCATGGGACCTCCATCCGGACAACAGTCACACTCTTGATGTCATTTTTGCGGATAATTTCGGTGAGCTTCTCCGAATAGTCAACACTGTCGAGCTTCGGGCAGCCGACAAGGGTAATATGCCCTCTGATAAAGTGCTCGTGAAATGCCGCATATGCGTATGCCGTACAATCGGCGGCAATAAGCAGCTTTGCGCCGTCAAAATACGGTGCATTCACAGGGACGAGCTTTATCTGCACCGGCCACTGCGACAGTCGGCTGACAGATTCGCGTGAGAGCTCTGTCTCGGTGTGTTCCGCACGCTCTATTCTTCTCGACTGCGTTCCCGGGCAGCCGCACGGCAGAGTCATTCCCTCTTTTTTCATCTTCTCCTGCATCCTTTTCTGCTTATTCTCCATAGCCGTTTTTTCGTCGTAAGCGACCGCTTCACGCTCTACAAAGGCGATCGCGCCGGTGGGACAGGTCGGCAGGCAATCGCCGAGACCGTCGCAGTAATCGTCGCGCATAAGCTGCGCCTTGCCGTCGACCATAGCTATCGCGCCCTCGTGGCAAGCATCGGCACAAGCGCCGCAGCCGTTGCATTTATCTCTGTCTATCTCAATAATTCTTCTTTTCATAACATAGCCTCCTTGATTCTTTATGTATATTATAGTATAATAGACACAACAATTCTGTTGAATTTTCAACGAAAGAAGATTTATATGAAAGAATTTTTATCCGTTATTCGCTCATCTCAGCTATTTTTGGGAATTACCGAGGAAGAGATCGCAGCCATGCTCACCTGCCTCGACACAAAGACCGAGAGCTTTCCGAAGGATACATTTCTGCTTCGCGCCGGAGATACGACGGAATCGATTGGTCTCGTGCTGTCGGGGAGCGTTCTGATAATACAGGAGGATATCTGGGGCAACCGCAATATTCTCTCCAAGTCGGGACCGGGGCAGACCTTTGCCGCCGCGTATGCATGCGCGCCCGGCTCGGTGTTGAATGTTAGCGTCTCGGCAGAAACGCCGGTTATCGCAATGTTTCTGAATGTCAAGCGTGTTCTGAATATCTGTCCGTCCGCATGCGAGCATCACAGCCGTATTATCCGAAATCTGCTCGGCGTGCTCGCCGAGAAAAACCTGCATCTTGAGGGAAAGCTCACACATACGGGGCAGCGCACGACGCGCGCAAAGCTGATGTCCTACCTCTCCGCAGAGGCGCAGCGACTCGAAAAATATGAGTTTGATATTCCCTTTTCAAGGCAGCAGCTCGCCGATTACCTTGCGGTCGAGCGCAGCGGGCTTTCGCTCGAGCTCGGTAAACTGCGCCGCGAGGGGCTTATTGATTTTCATAAAAGCCATTTTGTTATGAAGGTATAAGCTCGTTAAAGGCTCGCCGGGTCGGGCTGATGATCAACGGTGAGGCAATTCATTTTTCATCATAAAAGTCCGATTTTCGATATATGCATCAATTAAAAACAAATTGCCGCACCGCGAACCTTATCGGCGCCGCAACGCAGTATTCTTTTAATCATACAACTATACGACAAAAAAAGAAAAAAACACCGTAATCCTTCCGGATTACGGTGGCATGATGGAGCGAGTGATGGGAATCGAACCCACGCGACCAGCTTGGAAGGCTGGGATTCTACCATTGAACTACACTCGCATATTATCGGTGAACGTTTGAATTATAGCACAAAGCGGGTGATTTGTCAATATGTTTTATCAAAAATAATCACGACCTACCGAAAATTTCTCCCCGGCTATTGATTTTTTGCCGGTACTATGGTATTATATACGAGTACGCCGGTGTGATGGAATTGGCAGACGTGACGGATTCAAAATCCGTTGGTAGCAATACCGTGCGGGTTCGACCCCCGCCACCGGCACCAAACTAACTTGGCAAAAAGCAGCATTTTAGTGTTATAGTACGCCGATAGTGCTTCAATTAAACCGAAAAACGCCCTCGATCCGAAGCTGCACCCTTTCAACACGTTTCAACCCAAATTGCGGTTCTTTGCCGGTGAACGCTCCTGTTGACATAAGTTGACGGGAGCCATTCCTTTATATCGGTCAAGTAATCGGTTCGACGTAATTCTATCGAGTGCAGAGCCGGCAAAGCTACGCATCCAACATACGCAGATAATATTCCTCAAGTACCGAAAAAGCAGGTTCAAGTCCGCATTCACTTAAGGACGAAAGGTGCTCAAAAAGGATACGGCATAACTTACGATCATGTAGGCTATGCCGTTTCTTTTTGCTCTTGTTTCGGGATATCGACCACGCCGATAAAGCCCCACCAGATGACCAAGGTCTGCTTTTTTGTCCGTGTGCCGGGGACTTTCTCCGGTTTCTTCACCTCGATCTTCTCCACGAAAGAGCGGATGATCTCTGCGGTAAGTTCCGTAATGTCCGTGTACCGGCGCACCATTTCCAAGAAGGAATCTACATTTAGGCGTTGCTCCCGAGCCTCCGCAATGGCCGCCTCCAATTCGGAGATTCTTGTTTCCAATTGCTTCTGCTCGGTTTCGTAGGTAGCGGACATTCGGGAAAAACGGTCGTCGGATATTTTACCGTCGATGTTGTCCTCGTAGAGCCGCTGCATGATACTATCCAATTTCTTGATGCGTTCTTTCGCCTGAACAAGCTCTTTGTTGCTGTTGCGCATCAGACGATTGAGTTCCTTTTCGTTCTGCCTCGTGACCAGTTCTACAAATTCCGTTTCATGGGAACGTGCATAAGCCGTAATGCTCTTTAATTGCCGAAGCAGGATCTCTTCCACCTGGATATTGTGGATTTGGTGGGGAGAACAAAGCCCTTGCCCTTTTCGGTAGGATGCGCAGATGAAGTACTCCTGCTCGTGTTTCCAGCCCCTCGCTCTGACTTGGTACAGTTTGGCTCCGCAGTCGGCACAGAACAGTATTCCGGAGAGTATCGGCATCTCACCGATCGGAGTAAGCCTCCTGCGCCCTTCCCGAATACGCTGGACGATATCGAATGTCTCCTGGTCGATGATCGGTTCGTGGGTATTCTCAAAGATCGACCATTCGGAAGGATCGTTCCACACGGTCTTTTTGCACTTGAAGGACTTCCTTCTTGTTCGGAAATTGACCGTATGGCCCAAGTATTCGGGCTTCATCAGCAGATCGGCTATGGTGCGTTGCTGCCAGAAGCCGGGCTGTTCCGACTGCTTTGCGGGCGTCCTGATCCCAAGCGTATGCATATGTTCGGAGGGCGTCGGAATGCCACGGTGCATCAGTTCTTTCGAGATTTGCGAAGGGCCTTTTCCGGCAACGCACATTTTGAACATCTCCCGTACTACCGGGGCTGCCTCCGGGTCAATGATCCAATGGTGTTTGTCATTGGGGTCTTTCAGATAACCGTAAGGCGGATTGGTAGTCAGTGGTTTACCGGAATTTCCTTTAGCACGGAACACAGCCTTGACTTTCTTGCTGGTGTCTTTGGCATAGAACTCGTTGAAAATGTTGATGAACGGCGTCATGTCGTTGTCCACCTGATTTGCACTGTCTACACCGTTGTTGATGGCGATGAAGCGGATATCGTTGTTTGGAAACACCATCTCCGTGTACATACCTACTTGGAGATAGTCCCTTCCCAACCGGCTCATATCCTTCACGATGATGGTGCCGATACGCCCTTCGTCGATCATGCCGAGCAGGCGTTGCCAGTCAGGACGATCAAAATTTGTTCCGCTGTAACCATCGTCTACGAAATAAGCCGTGCTGGTGAATCCGTGATCGTCGGCATACTTTTTCAGGATAGCTTTCTGGTTCACGATGCTGTTGCTTTCGCCCTGTAGATCATCGTCACGGGACAGTCTGCAGTAAAGAGCGGTGACCTTGTCTCCTGCGACAGAGAAAGACGGTCTGTTTGTTTTGGAAACGCTGATGTTCATTTTCATAATAATTCTCCTTTCCGACCGTCTTCAAGCGGTACTACATATTCCCGTACTGTCGCAGAAAAAGCAAGTTATTTCTTCAATGTTTATTTGAATTTTGAGATAACTTTTCCGGAGCTGATGTGCAGTTGCCCAGGATCAGTTTTTTGACCTTTTCAAAAGCAGTTTCCCTTGCAGAATCGCTTTGTACGGAGATGACCGTGAACAGAGTGTTGCCCACGGCCATTTCCGAAACGGTGCAGGGTCTGCCTTCATATGTGCCGACCGCTGCGCTCATAGGATCACACGCTTTCTTCAATAACGGAGATCGCTTTTACGGCATCCCTGCGCACAAGTCGGGCATCGAGCAACTCGAACGCAACATATCCCACACGACCGCTCATGGCAAAGCGCTCCTTCAGTGCTTTCATGCTGACGGGAGAGCGGTCTACGATCCAGTAGTACCGGAAGTCACCGAATAGTACGGGCTTTGCTCCGGCAGCAATGTTCGGAAGTTCATTGCAGATGCGGATCGGCTTGCCGAGAACGGTATCCGTGCTGCTGTTCCAAAGATAGTTGCCCGAATCATCTTTCAACTTCCGAAGCGCCGCAGCGGTGCGATCATTCATCAGCCAAGCAGCATGGGTGCGATACTCCGGCTTCACAGAGAAGAACAAGTCAATGACGGCATCATAGGTCAGCGCAGATACCGCAGTTCCTATTTCTGCCCCTTCGGTGTTATGGAGCAGCCCAAATGGCTCGTTTACGCCGCTACCGCAGATGAATGCTTTGTCCTCCGCATATGCGAAAGACTTACCCATGCGCTCGGAAATGTACTTTTTGAGGTCAAAGTCCGCATCAAGAGCAAACTCCTCGCTCAGTTTAAGCAGGCAGGCGATTTTGTGACTGCCGACACGGATACGGGTAAAATCCTCCTCGACATCAAAGCCGGGGATGGGTGCGCCCTCCGGGACGAAAGATGCGTAATCACGGGAATCAGCCGCCCAGATCACCGACCCGCCCTGGTACTTCTTCAGGTTCGTTGCGAGTGGACGAATGATGCTTTCCCGGACGACCACCTTACGAAGGTCGGCTTCTCCGGCAGTCGGGGTAAAGTATGTTCCGGTGACGCTGTCCATCGCATCACGCATAGCCATCTCGCTGTCGGGCTTAAGCCTCATGGCATTCCAGAAATGTTTATCGTATTCCTGCGTGGCCGTAATGTTTCTGATCTCGTTGATCGTTTTCATTATTCTTATCTCCTTTCGGTTGCTTCATCGCAGCGTCTGCATTTATACAGGCCGTGAGTGGTGGCATCGAGCGGCAGTCCGCAAAGGCGTAGATCACCGTTGCAATGAGGGCATTTGAGATCGTATTCCAGGGTGTCCGTGAAGCGGGTCGGGTCACAAGTGCGGAGGCGATAACGGTGATAGACCTTTCTCCGATCATCATTCGCCAAATATTCCGTCATGAAGATCTTTTCGTGCTCCGCCAGGTACTCCTCGGTCAGCCAGTCGTTCTTCGGGAACAGCGTTTTACCTCCTTTGTAGTTGTAAAAAGTGTAGTTTCTCATGTGTATTTTCCTCCTCGATAGATGTTTTTCGGGTGCGTGTTAATTACCCTTTTGATTTCGCTGTTTTTGTGCGTAAGCCCCCGGGCCGCTGCCCAATGGTCAAAGTCCCGGAGATTTAAGCCGCCCCAGGTCAATGGCGCAGAATTTATCGTTCGTGTGCGGTGAAGGTCGTGACGGTCGATAAATAAAACTCTCTTTAGAGTGGTATGCCGAATAACACACTATAAAGGGTCTTATGAAGAGAGCGTCACCGAGCTTCACCTTGGCGTGTTACTCATCCGCAGCGAACACAGATGCGAACTCCGACTTGAGCCGTAGGCCGAGAACTATGCGTCCCTTTTTTGTGTGCTTTCTCTCGAAACCAGAGGTGTCGACCGCTGCGTAAAAGTCCGTGGTGGAACGGGTGTATTCTCCGCTTCGACCGCAAAAGCTGCGATATGCGGCGTACAGATCACCGGAGCGCCCACTGTAGGTATCGCCGACCTCGCAGCACTCCTCCAGAAAGTGCGACAGCCAGTCGCTGTTTTCCCGATAAAGCGCCGTGACTTTCTTAACACATTCCGGTTGAGCGATACGGAAGTTGTCCGAGATAACTTTCTCAGCTCCCTCGATCATCCACGCAAGAACGGCGGGACCGGCATTGTCGAAAAGGTAGTCGGCGTAGTTTTTGACATCACCGCTGCCGACGATCCTTGCGTTGAACGGCACAACGATCAATCTGCGCCAAGTGCCCGGGTCATTGGCACCGACTTTCGGCAGGTGATTCGTGTATAGAACGAGCGTATGCGTAGGAGTGAAAGCAAATGGGTCTTTGTACTTCTTTTCGGCGTATATCTCGTCCGTAGAACAGAACTGCTTTACAACAGATGTGTTCAGCCTCATGCCCTCTTCCAGCTCGGCGGCGATCAGCAGACGCTTGCCCTTTGTCTCCGCCAATTCCGGCTTGACGTTCCTCTTGCAGCCTACCGTCAAAGCATCGGCGGAAATGTTGCCGCTGTAGGAACCCATGACACGAGCCAACACATTCCAGAAGGTGGATTTGCCGTTCCTACCGTCACCGTGGGCAATGATCAGTGCCTCGATATAGACATGACCGATAAGCGCCAATCCGGCAATGTGCTGCACATATTCTTTCAGTTCGGCATCCCCGCAGAAAAAGGTGTGCAGGGCATCCTTCCACAGGTCTGCTCCCCGACTGCCGGGAGAAACCGCAGTGCATTTGGTGATGAAGTCCTCGGCGCAGTGTGCCTGCTTGCCGTTCATGCCTTTTCGAAGGTCCACGGTATATTCGGGCGTGTTGAGCAGAAACCCGTCCTTGTCCAATTCACCGTGATCGATCTCCACCATTGGTCGGGCTTCACGCAGTGCTGCGACCTGGTATTTGGAATCTCTGCGCTGTAGGACGAACTTTCTGTAGGCGACGGCTCCACGCTGTGCAAAGAGTGCGGTTTTCTGTTCCTTGGTCATGAATTCGGAAGCTTTCTTTCCGTGTGCGGCGATAACGGCTTTTGCTCCGGTCTCTTCCAGGTGCTCCTCGGCTCGGGTGAGCCAGGCTTCAGCCTCTGCGAGTTGGGTATCCGTAAACTGTTGCATCGCCGCTTGAGAGCGGGGTCTTGATTCCTGCCAACAGGCACCATCATATACGATGTAGTCGGTAGCCGGGGAATAGCTGACATAATTGCGGCAGTGCTTGGCAAAGGCATAGGCTTGTCCAACATCGGAATAATCATCCGGTTTGCAAGGAGTGGGATCGTTGTATTCTTCCGGCGGTACATACCCCGGTTGAGCGGAAACCACTTTGCCGAATTTCACGGCGCTGCTCCAGATGCCATTCAGTTCGTTTTCATCTAAAGGCGGGACGCAACTTTTCGCCTTTTCAAGAAATATCCCCCTTGCCTCATGGGTATCGCCGTGCCGCTTGACCAATCTCCCGGCAATGTGAGACATGACAGTGTTTCGCCGCCCTTCGGGGATGTGTCCGTCGGGCAGCTCAGCGAAAGAGTCGTATGACGCTGCCGAATCTACTTGTGTTTTTTTCAAGGCTTGAGACTTGTCCGCCATAAAGCGGTTAAGGTTCATTGTTTTCACCTCCGTGCAGTTCGACTACCGGATTCCGTACACCAAAGAAGAATCGTGCAGCATCCTTCGCTCCCGTGTCGAAATACGGGAAGAAAGCCATGACCGACTCTTTCAGCATACGGTAATCGTCTCCGTTCGTAATCGGGTCAATGGGAAAAACCGGGGCCTTGGTGAGCGGCTGCCTTTCCACGCCATATGGTGGCGACTGTAGACTAAGTAGAACGGGACGCCCGGAAAAGCCTTTTCCACATCCGCAGCGGTTTTCCATTCGCATTCCTCATCCGAATGGTCGTTATCGCAGTCAAACGGCAAACAATCCGAACGGATAAAATCCGCAACGGCTCTGTGGTGATCTCTGTATTCGGCAAAGACCTGGTCGTACCGAACGGCTTCGCACAGGCCCTCGACCGAGGTGATCTCCCGTTTGACCGGATAGCAGACATTGAACTTATTGCCCCGGCAGTTTGCGGTGTACAGTGTGATTGGTCTCACGGCAGTCTCCTCCTTTCGCAAAAATGTTTTTCATGGTGTTACTCTCCTTTCTGAGGAAGCCTCCTCACTATACATAGAAAAAACAGGGGTTTTGTCAGGGTGTTTTCAGAAATTTTTTTGAAATTTCTTTTTTGCCGCATCCAGGCTTTCTTTTACGGCGCCGGCTGATGCCCCCTCTACTGCTGCGATCTCACACAGCGTCATATTCTCACTCAACATCCATAAGCGACGTTGCTTCGTCTCTGTCAGTAATGTGAGTGTGCTTTGGATATGCTCGGCTTCCTCCTTTCGGATAACGATGTGCTCAGGTGTGTCGAGGTAGGCAATGGAGTTGCCTTCGTAGCCCAGTGCCTCAAGAAGATATAAAGTGTGATAGGCCTCCCGGCATTCGGCATTTCGGATGAGACGTGCATTCTCATTAAGATACTCAATGATCTCCTTTAACGCCTCCGGCTCTCCATCCGGTATGATGAGTTCAAAGGGTGATCCATACGGATCGTTGTAGCGTATCTTCACGGCGTGTTCCTTTCCGCCCGAGAACGAAAAGAGCCGGAACGCATCGCCGCAGAATAAGGCCTGATTACGAAAAGGGCGCACTTATCCTGGGGTACCACCGGACACGGGAAGTGCATTTGGTCCCATGATTTTTGAAATCCTCTTTTCATAGACCCATCTGGACAGGAATGAACACATTGGCCGAAAAAAGCAAAAAAATAAGCCCTCCCATAGAAAATCTGCAAGAAGGGCGTTGAAGATGTTGAAAAAGTTCAATAATGATTATTTGATCTTGAAAATCTCGGCGCTTATGGTGAATAACTCCATGACGCGGGAAAAATGGCACAGGCGCTCGGTATGTCGCAGCCAAACTTCAACCATGTCATTCACAATACGGGAGGTAAAAGGTTCGCCATTGAGCAGATCTTTGATATTGCCCATTACTTCGGCGTTTCCATTGACTGGCTCATGGGAAATCAGGGCGGCAGTGCGATTGCGGCAAAGTCTGCTGCAGAATTCATCACGAGAGCCGTATTATGCGGGGCGGCAAACTGACACCGTATTCCGTCGAGGAAGGTAACTAGTGTGCCGATGAGACGCATCACCCGGGGAAGCTCATAAGACTGGGCAGCATATTTTTCTTCGTTCTGGAATCCTCATGAGGATGTGGTCGGTGACGAAGAAACAAGAGACAAGGTGATAGTTGATGAAGTGCGTGGAAATCAGACACCATTCTGGTCTCTCAATGCGTATTTGGATAAATTCGTAGGGATCCATCAGTTGCTGAAATCCCAGGGCATGGATGAAGAGGATTTCCAAACGCTCATCGCAAAACATCTTGACAGAATCGAAGAATGAAAAAGCCCTTCTCGGAAAATTTCCGAAAGGGGTAGAAAAATTCATAGATACATGTTATAATACTGTTATAGCTTTGCAAGCAGATGGAGGTGCCATATGGGGTTCTGTGATGATATAAGAGAAATTCGTCAGAAGTGCTTTCTCTCCCAGGAGGCTTTTGCAAAAGAACTGGGGGTGTCGTTTGCCACAGTCAACAGATGGGAATCCGGCAAAACGAAACCCACATATAAGACAATGAAGCTTATCGATGATTTTTGCAAGAGCCGTAGTATAGATTTCGATATCAGGCACGAATTGGAGGAGAAAAAATGAGCAACGGCAAATTGTCAGCCATAGATCTTTTTTCTGGGGCAGGCGGATTGCATATTGGATTTGAAAGAGCGGGGTTTGATATAAAGCTCTGTATCGACAATGACAATCTTGTAGAGAGGACCCATAGAAAAAATTTCCCTAATATTCCTATGATCAACAGGGATATCCGTACTGTTACGCCAGATGAAATAAAGGCATTCCTTGATGACGGTACTGTTGATGTGGTAATTGGTGGCCCTCCCTGTCAAGGTTTTTCTACGATAGGCAAACGTGTCTCCTCTGATCCGCAGAAAAGGTACGCTTTTGATCCACGAAATGAACTCGTAATCACCTATGCTAACCTCATACGTGCGCTTCAGCCTAAGTTTATTGTGATGGAAAATGTTAAAGGCATCATTACAAAAGATGGTGGAAACTATCTTCAAAGCGTTTTGTCAATGCTTCGGGACGCCGGGTATTCTGTTGACTATCGTTTGATCAATATGGCAGATTATGGTGTCCCTCAAATACGTGAACGCGTAATCATTCTCGGCAATAGACTTGGCTTGCCCGTTTCTTTCCCCAAGCGAGATCATTCCGACAATCCGGAAGATGGATTGCTGCCATGGAATAACTGCTGGGATGTGCTTAAAGACCTGGTCGATCTGGGTGATTGTCCGGAGTTTAATCATGTGGCATTGAAACATACACCCAAAAACATAGAGCGCTATAAGTTGATTCCAGAAGGAGGACGCCTGCCGGAAGATAACCTTCCACCGGAGTTATACCGAAGAAACTTCGGCAACACATATAAACGCTTAGACAGAAAACGCCCTGCATTGACCATGGTTCCCGGAAACGATGCATTCCCTATTCATCCTGAATTGAATAGAAGCCTTACAGTAAGAGAAGCCGCACGTATTCAGACATTCCCCGACGAGATGATATTTGAAGGAAATCGTAGGCAGCAAGGCCATCAAGTAGGGAATGCTGTTCCGCCAATGTTTTCAGAAAAACTCGGGAAATTTGTCCTATCGCTTTTATCTGGCAACGGAGGTGATAAAAATTGAATGCTATCGACTTGTTTTCTGGCGCCGGAGGGTTGACTATCGCATTGAAAAATAGCGGTTTTAATGTTCTGATGGCGAACGAAATTGATCCAACCTTTTCTGAAACACATAAGTATAATTTCCCAGAGATTCCTCTAATCCAAAAAGACATCAAGGAACTTACTGCTGAAGAGATTGAATCTGTGCTTCAGGGAGAATCAGTGGATCTCATCGTCGGAGGCCCTCCATGCCAGGGGTTTTCGGTGTTTGGAAAGAGACGGTTTGTTAACACCAAGGGATATAATCCCAAGGAGGATCCTCGTAACCATTTGGTTTATGAATTTATAAGAGTCGTTTCTATTCTTAGGCCGAAGTTTTTCTTTATGGAAAATGTGAAGGGCTTTACGAATCTCGATGGAGGCCTATTCATTGAAGAAGTAAAAAATCAGTTTAGAACCCTAGGCTACGACAGTATTTGGTGTGAGATTGTTTGTGCTGCTGATTATGGTGTCCCTCAAGAGCGGTATCGAATGTTCATGATTGGAAACTGCCTGGGAATAGAGTATGCTCCTCCCGAAAAATCACACTTTCCCATTGGTTCAGGCAAGACACCCGAGTACTCTACAGTCGGTTCTGCAATAATGGATTTAGTTGGGAAAGAGAACGATTTTCCAAATCATATTCCGTTAGCGCATAAACCGATTGTTGCAGCAAGATACGCTTATGTGAAAGAAGGGTGCAAATTAAACGTTGATGACCTTCCGCCTGAGTTGGCTGTCGCCACTCGCCGGGATGCAAAAACGGGGAAAGTGGCGAACTATAGTCATGTGTTTAAACGACTGGACAGAAACCGCCCGTCCACAACTATGGTTCCAGGTCATAACGCCTTTCCTATCCATCCGACGCTTAATCGTACTCTGACGGCACGGGAGGCTGCGAGAATTCAAACTTTTCCCGACACACATATTTTCTTTGGGACAAGGCAGCAACAGTGTATTCAGGTTGGTAATGCTGTCCCGCCAAAGATGGCTGAACCTTTTATGCGTAAGATAGCGACATACTTGTCAGAGGAGGTGGCAAAATGAGCCACGATGTTGAAGCCGCATATGCATCATCAGAAGTTGCTGAATTGATTATGCAAAATCAAGCGAATTACTTCGGAACTATGGGAACAGCTGGTGCGTGGTCCGTATTTGCCGGACGTGAGGGCGGGCATCAATGGCCCTTGGCAGATGGAGTGTTAAGCGCACAAAACACAACCTCTAATGATATAAACATTGCGTTTGAGTTCAAACGCCCTAATGAGGGGGTTCATGGCATACTTACCGCCTTGGGACAATCATATGCCTATCTTGAAAAGGGGTATGATGCTTCTGTGATGGTTATCCCCGAGCGTTACTCATCGCATTCCGCTCCAGGGGAGCACGTATGTCGTGTCATTGATGCAGTCTCCCCTGATATACCTATAAGCATTTATACGTATTCTCCCCCAAATCTCTCAGCTACAAGGCCTTTTCTGGGTAAGCTCAACTGCGTTAGAGATATTTCCTTGCCTTCGTGTCGACGGATTGCCAGAACAGGTGCTGGTACGGCAACAATGGGAAGTGCATCAACATTATGGGCCCATATGAGGGAAGGAATGAGTCACCCTGATGCCTTTTTTAGATTTTGCCAAGCTGTAAAGGTAATAACTGCAACAGGCGATAACTTGGATAATATACATATTCCTGTTGAATTGGAGAATGCCGTCAGGAGAATAGACTCTACTGCTGATGCTTTTAAGTATCTTTCAAACACTCCCGGTGATTCAATTTCGGACAAAGCGTGGAGATATGTATGGTTTAATTACTATTTCTGGAACGACCTGATGCCAATTTACTCTTCTACTACTCCGTATACTGTCAATGCTGTATCAACGAGAATTATGATTGACAGCACTCGCTTTCAGAATCTGTTTAGCGGTCGTGTGGATTCAATCAAATCCAAAATTGTTAGCAAGCTAAATGCTGGGACAACAAGTGAGGCTGATGCCTGGGAGGAATACGCTAGAAAAGTTAGAAGCGACTCTCATAGTTATCGGGAAGTAATTGATTCGGGGCTGTATCATATTGGTTTTGTCGCACCAGACGGTACCCTAACAGATCTGGGTTACAAATATGTTGATGCGTGTGAGAGAATTGGAACTCCTTACGCTGGAATACCCCTTGAGATTCTCCGCGCATCCGTGCTTCAGAATGGTCAGTATGGAGCGATGCTTCATTATTTCTACAAACTATCAGAAGAAAAGTTCTCGTCCGATCTTTTCGCTTTCACACAAACCGATGCTCGTGGCAACCATGTGTTTAAACCGCAAGAATACTTGAATTGGCTTGATGACGTATTCGCCAACGATTTGCACTTGTCAAAGAAAAGTACCATCCGTGCTGGTGGAACAAGAAAATCTTTTCAGGCCGAAATCTCATTCCTGAAAAAGATGGGGTTTGTAAAAGAGAAGGGTGGAAAAGCCGCATACAGAATTGGCGTTGGCTTGGAGATTGATTGGCCCCAAGTTCAAAGTAGCCTGGTTTACTTTCAGGGTCTATAACGGAGGCGAATATGGCGAGATTAAAGAAAATCAAAAGTCCCACACAGCTTGAGTTGGTGGAACCGTTGTTTGCTGTGCTAGTCGAATTGGGCGGTTCTGCTACAATTGACGAGATACGCGATAATATCATAAAGAAGCTGAAACTCTCCGATGATGTGGTTGACGAGCCTCATAAGGGCAATGCGTCACAGCAGACAGAACTCGAGTATCAGCTTGCCTGGGCGCGTACCAGGCTGAAAAACCTCGGCGCTATCATCAACAGCAAGCGTGGCGTATGGATGATCACCCCGGAGTATGCCGGACGCAAATCCATAACTCGGGAAGAAGTGACCGAAAATATCAAGGTCACGAAGCTGAAGGGCAAAACCGAGAAGGAGGTCGATACGATTCTCCAAGACGGAGATCCCTCCAATGACGGTATCGATACCATCGAGGATTCGGAACCTTGGAGAGCGGAACTGGCGGAAACCCTGCACAGCATGAACCCTTATGCTTTCGAGCGTCTGGCAATGCTACTGCTCCGGGAATGCGGATTCTCCCAGGTTACCGTTACCAAAAAATCCAGCGATGGCGGGATTGACGGAACCGGCAAGCTGCGTATCAACGGCATTTTCAGCTTCAACGTGGCGTTCCAATGCAAACGCTATACTGGTAGCGTTTGCGCAGGGGATATCCGTGATTTCCGTGGATCGCTGACAACGGATATTGAGAAGGGGGTTTTCATTACCACAGGCAGCTTTACAAAGGCCGCCCGCGAAGAAGCATCAAATGCCGGAAAGCAGCAGATCGATCTTATTGACGGCGAGGAATTCATCAGCAAGCTCATCGAATATGGACTTGGCGTGAAAGAACGGACAATTTACGAAGTCGATAAGGATTTCTTCGAGAGAGTTTGAGGTAAAAGAATGAAAGGCAAAGTAGACTGTATAAAAACGAATAAAACTAACGGGCTAGAATATGGGTTTATAAAACTTGACAATGGACAATCAATCTATTTTGACAGTAGATCATTGTCTGATGGTTTGGAAATGTCAGATTTTTTTATGGGGGATACTGTCGAATACTCTTCTACCTTCACAGATGCGCAAGGTAGGCCATCTGCGTTAGGCGTACGATTAATTGAAAAAGACAACACTGGCGATACAGATAAAGCATCTGAACAACACCCATTAAGAGAGTTTTATACACCTGGATACTATCGGAATATGGATCGTGTTCGTATGCGTGAAGAACATCTAAAACCGAATTCTGGCGAGTATGAAGTGCTTCAAAAATTAAAGAGTGTTCTTTATGTTTCTCATGTTGGTCATCATGATATGGGATTTGGCGGAGCTTCTTTTCCGTTTTGCTTGATTGGAGCAACTGAGTTCCTAAAGCCATATATACACGGTATGTATGAGTTCCTTTTGCTATTTTCACACTTTGATAATCGTTCATGGCAGCAGAATACAGTTAAGGCGATTAGTTTCATTCGAAAGAGGAAGGAAATTGCTGAACGGCGTCCGTTAGTAAATTTTTATATGCTGATAAGCAATGCAATACACCTTAAATCTGAAATTGATAAAATGAAAGGCGGAACAGATGCAGCAATTATTCCGTTTACATTTGAAGAAATACTTAATTGTGAAAGCAATAGTCAGCTTGAAAGATTAATTCTAGATAGATTTGGCGAATACCTCTTTGAGAACAATATGCTAGGGGAAGAAAACCCCATAGAAGACGAACAACTATTGTTCGGTGACCGTGGAAAAATTGCTGATTCTATTGTTCAAAGATGTCGTGAAGGAAAGCACTCTGGAATATTTGGGCTGCGTAGAAGCGGAAAATCATCTGTTCTGAGGGCTGTAACACGTAGACTTGACAACGACGAGATTAAGTATTCTGTCGTAGAAGCGCGTTCCGAATTGGAACCGGTTGACTCCTGGAAAACCGCTCTGTTTGATATTGCAAGGCATATTCGAATCGATACCACAGGATTTATACAAGGTGATGGCGAATCTCGGCATGACTTTCAGGAGAGGCTAAGACTGGCTAGCACAGAAGACGATTACGAAAAACGCCCAACTCAATGTTTCGTTGAAGACGTAAAGCTCTATACAAGGGATTATCCAAACTTCGTTCTTGCCATTGATGAAATAGAATTGATAACATATAATACAGCTACATCTCTAGTTTGGCAAAGTCTCGATTCTTATAAAGGATTTTGGGGCGCTTTACGAGATTCGGGCTGTTCATTAATCGTGTGTGGAGTTAATTCGACCATAAACGAGCGAAGTATCATTGAATACAAAGGTGCATCCTGCGATAATCCGATGTATGAGCGAATTCATAATTGCGCTGATTTTTCAAAAACATATTTACCGATCTTTACAGATGAGCAAACAAAATATATGTTAAACACACTGGGCGGCTATAGTAATGTTGCCTTTAATGAAATCTATGTTGATATAAATAGGACTTTTGGCGGACAGCCATATGCCATACGACAATTTAGCGCTTTCATGTTTGACAACATTAAACAATACCGTTCCCCTGACAAGGTATACGAAATATCGAAACCAACTTTTTCTGCGTTGGTATCTGAATTCAATAATTCAGTAAAGGGAAGCCAAGTTTTTAAAACAATTCTTCAGCATCTTTGCATATATAAAGAAGAGCATGAAATGCTCAAAAAATTTGCTTTGACTCCAGGAAAGTATAAAAAGGTAGAAAGCGATGATGTTAGTATTATTGATCATTTGATTAAATACGGATTAATTGAATATGACGCTTTAACTTGTTTTATAGATTTCACTATCTATGGATTAAAAAACTATATTTGCAGAACTGAAACCAAATCACCAAGTGATATGTCAAATGATGAACGCAGACAATATATACAAGACAAAGTACAGTTATGTGAGCGAAAACTAAAAAAGTATATAATTCAGTATTTTACATACAACGGTGGAGATGTGGCAGGGATAGCATTTATGAAAAACTGTTTTTCCAGGTCGCAAATATTAATTAATCCAAGATGTACGCCTATCCCTGACATTAACTCTTGCCAATTTACGGAGTTTTTTGATCACAAGAAATTCATTATGTATTTCTCCAGTCTTAAAAAAGTAATAAGAAACAATTGGAATACACTGGGGATTGCTATCCAGAATGTATCTATGTCGAAAGATCAGTTTGGAGTATATATGGATCAATTAAATGGAGGAAGAACGGATGCTGACCACTATGATCCTGAGGATATGACATATCCTGATGAATGGCAAATTGGTGACAAGATTATGGATGCTTTTATGACGGCATTTAATGAGTTTGATGAATTATTTGAAAAACTTCATATTTGATCATTTGAAACCTTATTAGTGCAAAAGACCACATCCAAGGATTTTACTCCAAAGATGTGGTCTTTCTGTTGGCACCGCTTGAAGACGCCACTAAAACCAGTTAATTTGAACTGTCGTTAAGTGAGTGCCCCCAATGACCTGCTTTTTATTTTTTATTAAATTACGGCATAGCTGCATGGCACTATGCCAATCTTATACAGCAGAATAGACGAGTAAAGTCTATGAGATCAATAATACTCCGCATCCCTATGCACCGCAGGCGCGTCTGTATGAACATCGAGCTGATTGTAAGGTATCTGCATTCCAGCCTCGGCAAGCCCGCTCTGTATCAGCCGCAGCGCTTCGCGGCGGCGCTCGTACTTATCCTCCGGCGGGCAGAAGAAGCGCAAACGATAGACGACAGCGGAAGCCTCAAACTCCTGAGTGCCTTTATAGCTGCTCTTTTTTACGCCGCTGAGCAGACCTATACGCTCGCTGATGCCGCGCATTACCTCATCAACGTGATTAAAATCCTCGTCGTAGGACAGCGGAACATCAATATCTATCATAAGCAGCTTCGGCAATCTCGTAATTTCCGAAATATTACGGTTGCAAACGGTAATAATGGTATTATCGACAGTACTGCGCAGGGTGGTTGTTTTCATCGTAAAGCCGACAACTACGCTCTCAATATCCTTATACCGCACAACATCGCCGACTGCAAAGAAATGGTCGCTCATAATATGAATACCCATTATGACATCCTTCAGCACGTCCTGTATCGCAAGACCGATGATGGCGCTCAGCAGTCCGAGTCCGGCGACCGCCGAGCTGACGTTCACTCCGTTGAGCTGCAGCACCCAGAGCACGGTGATGGCTATGAGCATAAAGCGGGCGACGCTGAACGCGACACGCACAAATGTCGCATGCTGACCCTTTGAACGATCGGAAGCGATATAGCGCGTATACAGCTTTTTCAGCAGAAAGAAGAGCAGCACGCCAACGCCGACGGCGATAACGCTCGATATGGCGCGTGCGCTCGTGATATATTCGACAATTTTCTCCATAAAACACCTCTCCGCAAGCAGACCGACCGCTTCCGTACGCGACACGGAACGTGCTCTGCGACTGAAGATATTTTATCATGAGTGCGTAAAAAACGCAATACCGCGCCGAATAATTCCGATAAATATTGCGTCGGCTGCGCGATATCAACTCACGGTAGAATAAATCAACCGTACACCGAAACAGCGGCACCGCGAAAAAGCACGGTGCCGCTGTTTTACGCCGCCGGCAGCATAATTAACGGAAATATTATAGGCTTTCTGCGGGCAATATCGCCGAAAACATGCCGAGCATTATCGACTGTCATCCGCATGCGATATTGCCTACGCATTCCGAGCACGATATTACTTAAGCATCCCGCGTACGGTATCCGCAACTGCTGCAAGTGCTGCGGGGATCTTATCCGCATCCTTTGCGCCGGAGGTAGCGGAATCGGGACGTCCGCCGCCCTTACCGCCTGCAATAGCGCTTATCTCGCGGAGGATAGCTCCGGCATTTGCGCCTGCCGCAACGGCAGCCTTACCGCATGCGCAGATAAAGTTGAGCTTTCCGTCGCAATCGGTGGAGATAACGACAACATAGTCGTCGTGCGATGCCTTTATCTCGTCACAGATAGCTCTTGCGGTATCAACGCCGCTGCCGCTCGTCTGCTTGGTCACTACCTTGACCGCACCTACCTCTACCGCGCTGCCGAGAATAGCCTCGGTCTGCATGGCGGCGATGCGAGAGTTGAGCACCTCGGTCTCGCGCTTTGCGCTGCGGAGCTCGGTCTGGAGCGCCGCTGCACGGCGGGCGATGTCGTGAACATTTGCCGCCTTAAGCTCCTTTGCGGTCTCGGAGATTAGCGTGTCACGCTCCGAGAGCAGCGCAAGCACGCCGAGCCCGGTCGTACCCTCGATACGGCGAACGCCTGCGGCGATTCCGGTCTCTGAGATTATCTTGAAGAGTCCGAGCTTTGCTGTGTTCGACGCATGTGTACCACCGCACAGCTCGGTCGAGAAATCGCCCATCTTTACCATGCGGACAACGCTGCCGTACTTTTCGCCGAAGAGTGCGGTAGCGCCGTCCTTCCTTGCGGTCTCGACATCGGTCTCGACGGTAACTATCTCCTCGCCGCGCAGTATCTCCTCGTTTACAAGAGCCTCAACGCGGGCAAGCTCCTCCTCGGTCATAGCCGAGTAGTGCTTAAAGTCGAATCTCACGCGCTCCGCGTCCACATAAGAGCCTGCCTGCTCGACATGGTCGCCGAGAACGGTGCGCAGTGCCGCCTGAAGCAGATGCGCGGCGGAGTGATTGCGGCGGATAGCCTCGCGGCGAACCGCGTCTATGCGTGCCGTAACGGTATCGCCGACCGAAACGGGTGTGCCGTCAAGCTCGCAGATATGCATATAGATGCCACTGTTCTTCTTTGTATCGACGACGGGAATGCTGCGTCCCGCGCATTCGATAATACCCGTGTCGCCGACCTGACCGCCGCCCTCTCCGTAGAAAGGAGTACGGTCGAGAACTAACATTACCTTGCCGTCCGATGCGTCGGGCAGCTCCTCGGTCGTCTCTGCGTCGATAAGCGCAAGCACGTGTGCCTCGCTCTCGGTCTCGGTATATCCGGTAAACTCGGTAGCCGGAAGCCTTCCGAGTGCGGGAATAGCGTCGCTTGTCCAGCCGAGATCGCCCATTGCGGCGCGTGCGGCTCTTGCGCGCTTTTTCTGCTCTGCGAGCAGCGCCTCAAAGCCCTCCTCGTCTATTCCGAGTCCCGCCTCAAGCGCTATCTCGCGAGTAAGGTCTACGGGAAAGCCGAATGTATCGCTGAGCTTGAATACATCCTCTCCGGGAAGCGTGTCCGCGCCGGCAGCCTTGGTCTCCTTTATCATCGAATCAAGAATATCAAGCCCGCTGTCGATGGTAGCGGCAAAGCGCTCCTCCTCGATGGCAACGACCTTTTTGATGTAATCGAGCTTTTCGGTCAGCTCGGGATACTCGCTGAAATTCTCACGCGCTACGACGGGAACGATGTCGGCAAGGAATGTGCCCTTGATACCGAGCAGTCTGCCGTGACGTGCGGCGCGGCGGAGCAGACGGCGTAGCACGTAGCCCCTGCCCTCGTTCGAGGGAACAACGCCGTCACAGATAAGGAAGGTCGTGCTTCTTATATGGTCGGTGATGACGCGGAGCGAAATATCCTTCTTCTCGTCCTCGCCGTACTTGACATTCGCCTTTTCGCTGACAGCAAGCATGATATTGCGGACGGTGTCGACCTCGAACAGATTGTCAACGCCCTGCATAAGACATGCAAGACGCTCGAGTCCCATACCAGTGTCGATGTTCGGGTTTGCAAGACGGGTATAGCCGCCCTTTCCGTCGCCGTCGAACTGCGTGAATACGAGGTTCCAGAACTCCATAAAGCGGTCGCAGTCACAGCCGGGCTTGCAGTCGGGCTTTCCGCAGCCGTACTTCTCGCCGCGATCAAAATGTATCTCTGAGCAAGGACCGCATGGACCGCTGCCGTGCTCCCAGAAGTTATCCTCCTTACCGAGGCGGACGATGCGCTCGGCGGGAACGCCTATCTTGTTGTGCCAAATGTCGTATGCCTCGTCGTCGTCGAGATATATGGTCACCCACAGCTTGTCCTCTGGCAGCTCAAGCACCTTCGTGCAGAATTCCCATGCCCACGGAATAGCCTCGTTCTTAAAATAATCTCCGAACGAGAAGTTTCCGAGCATCTCGAAATATGTACCGTGGCGCGCGGTGATACCGACACGCTCGATATCCGGGGTACGGATGCACTTCTGACAGGTGGTCATGCGGTGGCGCGGAGGCTCCACCTCACCGGTGAAGTATTTTTTCAGCGGGGTCATACCCGCATTGATGAGCAGTATGGACTTGTCGTCGATAGGTACGAGCGGATAGCTCTTGTGACGGAGATGTCCCTTTGACTCGAAAAATGAGAGATACATCTCGCGAAGGTCGTTAAGTGAGGTCCATTTCATGGTCTGATATCCTTTCTCAGCCGCGCACGGCGGCATTACTGTATATTATAAAATATTCCGGCTCAAAGGTCAATATCTTCCGCCGTAATTTCTGCGCCGGAACGTACGGATTTTTGTATTTTTTCGCCGTCGGCTTCCGCAGACGGCTCGGCAGGCGCGCCGAGTGCAACGCCGGATGAGCCTACAACGCCGTCAAAGGTCGCATCGGGATTCTGCATCAGTATGCCGAGCACCGCCATATAATCGCGCAGAAGCTCGCGAGGGGTAAGCAGCGTGTCCGCGCCCGCACGCTCGAGACAGCGGGAGAGAAAGCTCTCGATATTTTCCGGCGTTACCGGCGGCTCCCACCCGTAGTACTGCGCATGCAGCTCGGTCATGCGGGCAAGCAGTGCGAGCAGCTCGTTATCCGATAGACGGCGCAGCCTGATAACGGGACTGAGCAGATTCTTATACTCTGGCGAATCGTAGCGGCTGTCGCACAGTCTGCTGCGCAGCGCCTCATATGAGAACAGCCCTCGGCGCGGGTCCTCGAGAAACTGCGGCGTTCCGCCGAATATCCACCCGAGCCCCTCCGAGCGCCCCTGCATGGTGTCGTTGAAGAGCGAGAGCAGCTTTTCGTAGTTATTCTCGCGCGAGATGCGGTTCGGTATCTTATACAGATTTACGCATTCGTCGATGAACACGACAAGTCCGCGATAGCCCGTCTTTCGCGCAAAGACCGCGAGCAGCTTTATCATGTCCTGCCAATTATCGTCGCCGATAATATCGCCGATCGGCAGCTCGCGCTTAGCCTCGGTCTTTGTGCGGTATTCTCCGCGCAGCCACTTCATGCAGCGGCTCTGCATATCGTCGTCGCCGTTCTGAACGGCACGGTAATAGGTCATTATTACGGCGGAAAAATCAAAGCCGCCGACATATCCCTGAAGCTCGCGCGATGTAGTGAGTATTCTACGCGACATCTCCTCCGAGAAATCCTCGCTGCCGTATGCATAGCCGTCCGCAACGAGCGCACTCTGAACATCGGAAAGCCAACGCGCGATCATTACCGGCAGCGCACCGCCGTCCGGCGAGGTCTTGCATGCGAGGTTCTTTATCAATTCACGGTAGGTTGCAATACCGGTGCCCGCGCCGCCGCATATTCTGCGCTCGGGCGAGAGGTCGGCATCCGCCGTAACAAAGCCGCGCTCGCAGGCATACCCGCGCAGCAGCTGCATGAGAAAGCTCTTTCCGCTTCCGTATCTGCCTATGATAAAGCGCATAGCCGAGCCGCCCTCACTTATAGTTTCGAGATCGGAGAGCAGCGCCTCAAGCTCATCTGCCCTTCCGATGGCTATATAGGGCGCGCCGACTCTCGGAACGACTCCTGCGGCTACCGAGCTGACAAGCGCCGAAAGCACCCGCTTCGGCACACGCTCACGCTTATTTTCAACCGCCATTCAGCATACCTCCCCAGAATCATATCTGCGGAGATACTCCTCCGCTTCGTCTCTGTAATCCTCTATGATCGAATATCCGGCTGCGGTATGCTCCGCCGTCGAATCTCCGACATCGTCGTACAAAAGCTCGTTTATACGGTCGCACAGCGCCTCGGGCAGCAGCGCAGCGGCGCATGCGCAGAGCTCAAAGCCCGCACTGTCTCCGTTAAGCAGCAATCTCAGCCCGGCTATCTCCGGACTGCTCGAAGCCTTTCTGCCTGATACACCAAGCTTATCCGTTCCGTGAGCCGCCGTTCCGTGAGCCAAAGCCGCCGACGCACCGTTATTCTCCGCCTCGTGAGCTGCATCGACTGCACTGCCGGCATTCTCCATATAGTCGGCATTCGACGCCGCATCATCCATCATACCGGATACAGCCGTATCGCGCTCATCTGCATTATCCGCATCGGTTTTTCCCGTATGCGCGGATGCCTCCGCATCCTCCGAGAATGCCTCCTCGAGCCGCTCTGTCATTCGCCACGATCGACGTTCGATCTCCAAAGCCCGATCGAATGACATTCCGCTGCTCTCGGGCGCATAAAAATGCTCATACTCCGGGGCGACCTCGGGCGGTGCGGATGCTTTTCTGAGCATCGTTCGACGCATGCTCTCCTCTCGTGCAAAGACCGGCTCAAAGTATAGATCTATCGCATCGCGCATACCGCTCGGCAGCGCCGATATCTTAAACCGCGACTTTATTCCGAGCAGTCTGCGCACCTGGTTTTCCGCATACTTGACCGCCACCGTGACAGCCTCGGCATCCGCACAGTCAGACGCGCGGATATAGTCTATACGCAAGCGGCATTTCACCTCCGAGGAGCAGACGGCTCCGCTGTACGACTCGGCGATATAACGCTGCGGGATGCCGTCGGTTATCGTCCCGGTTCCCATAGCAGCCATCGCCGCCGCTATCGCTGCGGGCATATGACGCTCGTAGCAGCTGCGCGCCGCAGCCGTCATATACTTGCTCTCCTGCCACGAATAGTGCGAAAGCACCGAGGCGAGCGACAGCGGATCGGCTTTTCCCGTTTCGGCATTATAACAGACGAAAAACTCCGGCAGCGCCGTATATCTCCCTGCTATCGCCGCGATATCGCGCATATATTCCTCCGGCAGCGATACGCCGTGAATAAGGCAGTAGTCGCGCAGCCACGGTATGACCGAATTACGTACTCCGATGACCGTTTCGGCATAGCCGGTTATAACGCGGCAGAGCTGCCGTACACCGTCGGTAGGTGCGATAAGGTCGGGCAGATTTATCACCTCATAGATGAACAGCAGCACATAGCTGCGCGATGCCTTTATCAGCCTGCCCGCACGCATGCAGCTGCGCCAGTAAAAATAATATGAAAGCTGTGCACCGGTCATCATCGAATACTGCGGCACATATGAGACAAATTCCGCGTACGGTACCTCCCGCCCCTCTCGTGAGAAAAAGGAGACTGCGTCGGCACGGAAACGCTCATAAAACGTGTAGCTCGACGGCCACGTCAGTATATCCACATGACGCAGAAACGGATGCCTCGGCTCATATGAGCGGATAAGTCCGGTATCACGGAACGAGCTGCTGCGCGGCACCGCTATCGAAAAGTCGGTATCGTTTTCCCTATGCTGTCCGGAGCCGCTTCTGCTGCGCAGCCGTGCAAACAGCTCGGATATCTCTTCGTCTGCGGCACTGCGCTGCCGCTGACCTGCCGCCGGTACGGGAGCGGGTGCTATGCCGCGCCATCCGCCCTTTCCGCCGCTCTGCGGCAGTACGTCTCCGATACCGGGGTCACTTCTACTATCCGTCGTGTCGGATATCGAATCATCTTCATTCGCCGACGTCTCCCCTCCGTCGTGCTCTATCGGCACATTTACAAGGCTCGAGCCGCGCTTATCGGTATTACCGTCGGTATCCTCACACCGTGCAGACATCCTGTCCTTTTCGTGATCCTTCCGCGCCTCCGGAGTATCATCCGAGGCGTCATGCCCGCCGTACGTCAGCATATTCGATGGAGGTATACCATCACTCAGCCTATCCCTTGAGCGCTCGCCGCTGCCCTGTACCGAAACAGGATCAATTATCCTGTCATCCTTACCTATCTCAATTAGCGGAGTCTCGGTATCGGGTGAAAACTCGCGCAAATATTTTTTCGGTATCGGGGGCAATGCCTCAAAAACATCATCGTCGAAGCTGCCGGAGAATGAATTGGCGACGGCACCGTCGTCCGAGCCGAAATGCCCATCTGCTCCCGCGCCGAATCCGTTGGCATATTCATTGCCGAATTCATCGACAATTTTTTTACTGTGTCCGTCATACCTTTTATCCGGCATTGCTCTCCCTCCTTCCGGTGCCGATATCGATCAAAATCAAGGCCGAATTTAAATCATAATATTTTATCATATATAGTCGCCCGTGTCAATGTTTCACATACGCAAAATCAAAATCCGTGATCTTGTTTTTTGTGCTCCGGGCTTGACAAATCACAAACATTGTGCTATGCTTCCATTGTGTATGTGTGTCCTGTGGTGTGGGACAATACATGTTTGGTTTCCAGATCGATCGAATATCTATTGTTTTCAGAAAGGAGATAATGATATGTTTGTACGTCCTGAAGCAGAGGTCGTTCTCTTCGCAGAGGAGCTGTTTATCGAAATGAGCGGCGAGACGGTTACTACCAGCGATAACAGAGCACCTATTGAACTTCCCGATCTTTAATCCCGGTTGGATTTTTCGGCGGCTTGCTTGTGTAAGCCGCCATTCCTTTTAATCGGCTCTCAATTGCCATTCTTTTTTCTCGGCGCAACACATCTATTGTAATAATACATCGCATACGCAAAATCAAAACCAAGTTCCGAAAATCCATCGGAGGCAATTTGATCGCGGGATCTTCTTAACGGTCGAGCACATGAGGCTCGAATCGGCGATTTCACTCGGATGTCAAATGTAAATTTTCGCGCGGCGGAGACTCTGTTGCGAGATACTATTGATAAAACCGTAAATACGTGTTATAATTACAAGAGTAAGCGTGCATCCGTATACTGCGGCAGCACGGCAAAACGGCAGCGAACGCCGAATTACTGCCGAGAGGAGATGAGAGCTTGTCAGAGGAACAAAACGAAAAACGACTCACCGATGCGGAAAAGACCGCCGAGATAGAGCTGCTCTCCCGCGGTGCATTTGAGCGCGCTGTCGGCAAGTCGCGCCGCCGTCTCGGGCGAAAAACGGCAATATATATCGCGCTGCTCTCCGGTTTCTGCATTGCACTCGCGGTCGTGCTGTTCGCAGTATTTTTCAGAGTTAAGCATGTAAATGTGTCCGGGCTCTCAATGTACGATGACTGGCGAATAGTCGATGCCTCCGGCATCAAGACCGGACAGAATTCGTATTCGGTCAGCCGCGCGACGGTCGAAAAGGAAATAACGAAGAGCTTTCCGTACATCAGCTCCGTTTCTGTGCGGCATCCGTCGCCGTCGGTCATAGAGCTTGCCGTGACCGAGCAAAAGGCGGCATATTATTTCACACTCGACGGTGAATACTACATCCTCTCCGACTCGCTGCGTGTGCTCGAGATAATCTCGGACGAGGATCTGATGCAGAACCGTCATCCCGACCTGCTGCGCATACGCCTTTCCGGCATACGCCGCGCAATCGTCGGACAGCAGCTCGGCTTTAAGAGCGACGGCAGCTATCACTATGCGCTCCGAACGCTGCAGATATTTGCCGACTGCACGATGACAAAATACATCTCGCTTATCGACTGCTCGGACAAATTCGGTGTATTCTTCATCTATGACGACAGATACCGCATCGTCGTAGGCGATACGGACAACCTCGAGGCCAAGCTGACCTACGCCTCCGCTATCATCGCAGACCTCGGCAGCAGCGGGCGCGGGATAATCAACGTCGATAGCGGCGCGGCTTTTTACATCGAGCAGAGTGAGCTTGAGCCTGCATAGACGGCGCGCAGATGTAAATTTATTATTAACTCACAATAAATTATTTTTGAAACCATTGAAAAACAACATAAAAACCTATATTATTATTGTATATAGGCAGATTGTATACTCTGCTCGGCAAAATAATCACAGATGCAGAGACGTACTTTATCCCATTCCCGCACGGCGACACAGTCGCCCTTATACCTTATAAATAACAGGCGGGACGCGCGAGCATTGCGGAATGCATTGCCCGATGAGAAAAGATCGCGGTTTTCACGGTGCAAAGAGACGCATCGGAAAAGCAGCTCACTGAAACAGAAAAATCGATTTACTCACGAATCATAAATTACATAAATTAACGGAGGAAAGAAAAATGCCATTTGAACTCGAAGACAGCTACGAAAGCGGTGTAGTAATAAAGATAATAGGTGTAGGCGGCGGAGGAAACAACGCCGTTAACCGTATGATAGCAACGAATATCCGCGGCGTTGAATTCATCGTCGTTAACACTGATAAGCAGGCTCTGCTCCAGTCGAGTGCAGAGGTAAAGATCCCGATCGGCGAAAAGATCACCAAGGGTCACGGCGCAGGCGCCGATCCTACCGTCGGCGCTAAGGCTGCCGAGGAAAATCTCGAGGAGATCACCAACGCACTCAAGGGTGCTGATATGGTCTTTATCACCGCAGGAATGGGCGGCGGTACCGGAACAGGCGCTGCTCCCGTAGTCGCAAAGGCTGCTAAGGATCTCGGAATACTCACCATCGGTATAGTTACAAAGCCTTTCGCTTTCGAGGGTCGCCGCCGCATGGAGTCCGCAGAGCGCGGAATCACAGAAATGCGCGAAAACGTCGACTCGCTCGTCGTTATCCCGAACGAGCGTCTGAAGCAGATATCCGAGACAAGGATCACTCTTGCAAACGCCTTTGCCGAGGCAGACGATGTTCTCCGCCGCGGCGCACAGGCTATCAGCGATCTTATCAACAACCCCGGCTTTGTCAACCTCGACTTTGCCGATGTTACCGCAATAATGAAGGACGCCGGCTGCGCACACATGGGCGTAGGCTTTGCGACCGGTAAGGACAAGGCTACCGAGGCAGCTAAGATGGCTATCTCCAGCCCGCTGCTCGAGACCTCCATCAAGGGCGCAAAGGGCATTCTTATCAATGTCACCGCTTCCCCCGATATCGGACTCGACGAGTGCGAGATCGCTTCCTCGATGGTCGAGGAGGAGGCAGCACCCGACGCAATGGTCATCTGGGGTACTACCTTCGACGCTTCGCTCGAGGACGCTATGAACCTCACAGTCATTGCTACCGGCTTTGATTCGGTCGACGGCGGAACTACCGCCGCTCGTCCCGTAAGCAAGCCCTCCGCAGCAGCTCCCGCTTCTGCTCCGGTTGAAGCCGACGATGAGGAGAGCGATGTTAAGAAGGATGACGGCATCTCCGAGGAAGACTTCGGCGATATCATCAACATTCTGAAGAAGTCAAGAGGTCAGCAGCGCTGAGTGCGGTCACTTCTCTTTGACGCCTTGCTTTGAGACTCAAAAATAAATACATTCTCCGATGCGCATACCGTGCATCGGAGTTTTTTTATATTCAGGATCAAAAAAATCGTCTGTTTATTACCGTACCGATAGCGTGTGGGACATAGATAACTCCGACAGCTGCATAGAGCTACGTATAATTTAGGCATATGACTGTGCCGTACGATATAACGATAGCCTTTGATAATACCTGTCTGCCGGTATATAATTTATACCGTTCGTAATTCTATCGATATCTATCAGTACGCTCGTCAATCGGTCATGCCGCCCGCATCTGCGTCCGAAAAGCCGCCTTACGGTTCGTTCGCCGCATCATCGGCAGATTTATCAGCCGCACCGTCGGCAGGATCGGGCGGAGCGCTTACAACCGATCCCGATCCGCCCGCGCCATCTCCAACCGAATAATCATATATGCGCAGCCGCAGAGCCTCACCTGAGATAAAGTCCGCCTGCATCTCAAGCGGATTACCCGTTTCGGAATCTATACGAACCGTCAGAATCCCTACCGTTTCTGCGCCGTCATTCGAGCTATCCGCATCATTCTTGCTCCTGCCGCCGGTGCGCTCGGATATCTGCCCATCGTTGTCAGTCTCCGCATCGTCGTCGGTCGGCAGACAGAGTGTTATCTGCGCCACATTAACACTGCCCGCTCCGTCCTCAAGGCTGATGTCCGTCATACGCGATGTGTCGAGCGCCGTCAGGGAGAACAGCGCCAAAGCATCGTCGAGAACGCTGCCGCACAGCGGCGAACATAGCTCGCCGAGACGGAGCTCGCCCTCTCCGTCATGCACCGAAACGCAAAGTCCCTTAAGCGAATCGGGCGCAAGAAATTCCAGCTCGCCCTCCCCCGGTGCAGTGGCTGTGAGCCGTATATCCGCGCCGTTTTCGCCGAAGCGCTCGCGGCACTGTGCCTCCGCCTTTAGTGTAAACGGATACTCCTGCCACCCGATCTCGCGTTTCGGCGATGCTCCGCAGCCGAGCAAGGATAGCAGCAGTGCCATCGGCAGCAGCATCGCCGTGCGGCGCACAACTCCGGCAGAGCTATTTGCAGACATCGACGCAAGCCGCGTCATTTCGGTGCTATTTCGGCACTTGCGCATAATATTACGGGTTAAAAATGGAAATAAGCCTTTATCATCAAGCATAAAAAAATCCCTCCCCGAGCAAGAATATGCTCGGGGAGAGCCTTGTATTACTGATTTTTTTCTTATGCCGAAAGCCGCTCGGAGCGCCCTCTCGCCGACTTATTCGGCAGCAGTGGTCTCGGTCTGACCGATATTATCAAGGCAGGCAGAGCCGACATAGAGTCTGCCAGACTTATCGACAGCCTTGCCGGATACGATGCCGTTGACAACGAGCACTGCAACGAGGACTACTACAATACCCGCAGAGGTACAGATAGCTCTGATAGAGCCCTTGCTGCGAAGCTGCTTAGCAGACATAACCTTGATGCCTGCCTCGGCGATAGCTCTTACACCGTCATTCTCGGGGTTGTGCTTGCCCTCCTCGGCGGAGACGCACTGTACGGGCTCAACCACGGTATTGCGGTTATGGAACTTCATTATCTTGAGAGTGCTGTTTGTAGCCTGGAAAACACATGCGCAGGTCTTGCCGTTCTCGTCGATCCAAGTAAAGTAATAGTTATCGGGATGGTCGAGATATGCACAGCAGGAATAAAAATTGTCGATCTTTCCGGAGCGGAGCGCGTCTGCGAACTTATCCGAGAAAGGTGCAATTGCAGTCATGTCATCGATGGTAACGGGAGTAAAGGTATTCTTGACCTTCTTCGAGCCCTTGGAGTTATAGACGGTCAGCATCGTAAACTTGCCCGCCTTAACGATGTAGGTATACGAAATATTAACATATCTCCACGTGAGCGGGACAACGAACTTACCGAAAGCCCAGCAATAAAACAGCGGGATAAATATGATAAGTCCGATCGCACCGAGACCTATCGCAAAAAGAAATACGATAAATGCAAGCGGCACGAAGATATATGCGAGTGTCATAAGCACACGCTTAGCCTTATACGAGCCCTCGACGTACTTGTCGATAGTAAGCTCGTCAAAGTTTGTCATTTCGTTGGTTGTGAGAGCCATTTGTTATGACCGATCCTTTCTTAGCCACGGATAATGCGCGCACACCGCGACCCGGTCGCAGTAATGCTATTCTGCTACATATTATATCACACTGCTTTTCAAAATGCAATATGTTTTCCACAGTCGGTGCAAATTTTTATATGAGCAAATTAATGAAAATATATAAATAATTGAAATATCGAGCGCAATGTGATAAAATATCGGTACAAAAATGCAGGAAACGAGGACCGAACCGATGAATGACACCGAAAAGCTGCGGCGGAGAATCGCCGATTCCGCAGCCGAGCTGTTAGCTGAAGGAAAAACTGCGGGTTGTGCCGTGCGCATAGCACAAAGCGGAGAGCTGCTGCTGAGCGCCGAATTCGGCTGTGCCGACACCGACTCCGAAGAACCGCTGCGGCAGGATGCCGTTTTCCGCCTCGCCTCGATGACAAAGCCGATAACGGCAGCCGCAATACTGCTCTGCGAGGAGCGCGGACTGTTATCCGTCTCCGACCGACTGTCCGAGCACCTCGACGGCTTTTCCGGGCTGCTCGTATATGAGCCGAGCGGCAGTTGCAGACCTCCGGTGCGCGAGATAACGCTGCTTGACCTGCTGTCGCATACCGCCGGCTTCGGAACCGACGAGGACGCTGTGCGTCTCGATTCCCTTATGAGTATGGCGGGAGCAAAAAGCTCGCTCCGCTCAGCCGTTCGCTTCTATTCGGAAAATGCCCGCCTCACATTCGATCCCGGCAGCAGACGCTCATACAGTCCGACAGCAGCGTTCGACCTACTCGCCGCAGTCGTAGAACGAGTCTCCGGGCAGAGCATAGAGCACTTTGCTTACGAAAATATTTTTCTCCCGCTCGGAATGCGCAACAGCTCGTTTGAGCTTACACCGTCACTGCACACCGGGCTTGTCGGAATGCACGACCTTGAGGACGGAAAACCGGTTATACGGCAGATGGACAACATTTTTTCCGATCACCCGCTCGGCTACCACTGCGGAGGCGCGGGAATTGTATCGACCGCCGACGACTATCTCCGCTTTGCAGAGATGCTGCGTGTCGGCTTATCCCGCGATACCGCCGTCCTCTCTCGCCGCTCGGTGCAGCGCATGTGCACACCGGTTACCGTGCCGGGCGATGAACAAGAGCAGCCGAGTGAGGTATTCGGCTGCGGCGTTCGCGTAACGCTGCGCGACGGAATCCTGCCCTGCGGCTGCTTCGGCTGGAGCGGCGCTTACGGCACACACTTTTGGATAGACCCGCGCAATGAGATAACCGCCGTGCTTATGCGCAATTCCTTCTATGACGGCGGTGCCGGCAGCAGCATAGCGCGACGCTTCGAGAGAGATGTTATGTCTGCTCTCTCCCAAGACAGCGCGGACATGCCGCGCTCATAAGCTGAGACTTGAAATACATTTCGGCAAACGTACGGCAAAGCATTGTGCCGAGATGCAAAATGCTTTTTGACAAATGTTTATCAAAACAATGCGCCGAGGCATAACATGCTTTTTCGGTAACTGCCGCATTAAAGCAATGCGCCGAAAAAGAGCCGCCCGCAGATACGGAGGATACCCGAAAGCCAGGGACGAAAAGGCAAGAAATTGTTCTGCTTTAGTATCGCCGAAAATTCAAAAGAAACAGAAAAAGCAGTATCGGGTTTCTTCGAAAAAATATAATCCAACTATTCTGCGGGCAGTGCCCCGAGCATTTTAACCTATCCGCGGGTGAGCAAGCGGACCGTTAAAAAACGAGTTTTTAACGGTCCTTTTTTCGTCCCCGAGCGACTGTTGGTACCGCTCTGCCGCAGATCTACCGACCGCTCGCTAAATAAATCATTTTTTCGAGAGCGGCTTTTGACAGCATTTTCGGCGAGTCGGTGATACAATTCTGATATCGGGCAAGGAGGTGACGGCGATGCAGGTAATCTATATTGACATTCTGCTGCTGATAAATTTCAGCATGGATTTTGTTGCGCTGTTCCTCACGGCGCGTCTTATGCACGCGAGCGCCAAGGCGATACCGCTCGCTGCCGCATCGCTCATCGGGGCGGGATACGAGGCGCTGCGGCTGTTCATCTCATGGTCGCTGCCGCTCTCCGTTATATCAGATATCGCCTGCGCCGTACTGATGTGCGTTATTGCGCTGGGAGCATCGGAGCTGCTGCGCACGACACTGACCTTTTTGTGTGCGAGCATAATCATCGGAGGAACAATGACCGCGCTGTATTCATTTGCGGGAATGGGTGATGGTCTGTTCTCCGGCAGCAGCGCCGAGTCGACCGATGCACTGCTTGAACTTCCGTTCGGAAGATTCATTCCCGCGGCAGCTCTGTCGGCGGCGTTTGCGCTCCTGCTCTGCCGAACACTGCGCTCGCGCCTCGGACGAAAAAAATGCATCTGCCGGATAACCGTTAACGGCAGCAGCGCAGAGCTGAGCGGACTTTGCGACAGCGGAAATCTGCTGCGCGACCCTCTCTCGGGCAGACCGTGCATTCTGCTGACTCCCGCTTCCGCCGCCGCGCTTCTCCCGCCGGAGCTTTGCTCGGGCACACCTCCCGACTGTATCGAGCCGAGAAGCGCACGCATGGACAGCACCGATGTCGGTAATACACTGCCGGGTGTGTCAGAGGCGGATACATCGACGCAGCAGAGAATCACGCAGCATGGCGGAAACATGCCACAGCAAAGTACAGCGCCGCAAAGCACCATACCGCATCGGCATACCGCAAGGCGCGGCAGATCCGATATATTGACCGCTCCGTGCGACGCTCTGCCTGAGATCACCGCCGGACACGGCAGATTTAAGCTGCGTATGATACCTATGTGCACACCGACCGGAAGCTCGCTGCTCACCGCAGTCATACCTGATTCGGTTACCGTCGGCGGACGGGAGTGCCGCGCGCTAATTGCCGTATCACCCGGGCGAAGCGACTTCGGCGGCGCGGACGCGCTTGTCCCCGCATCCCTGATGTAACGTACTACACGGCTGCGAAGCATTCCGACAGTTATTATACCGATCAAGGCAAACCCATTATACCGCATATATAATATACGACAGTCAACATTTTTTTGAAGAAAGGAAGTAAGACTATGAGTATTCAGGTACATGTACAGTCATTTTTCTCCCTGCTCCGCCGCGCATGCAGTCGCATTTTGTCACACGAGGGGCAGGTCTACTACATCTGCGGTCCCGACACACTCCCGCCGCCGCTGAGTCCGGAGGAGGAGAGCGAGCTGCTCTCACGGCTGCCGGATGACGGCGCAAAAAGCGCCCTTATCGAGCACAATCTCCGCCTTGTCGTGTACATTGCAAGAAAATTCGAGAACACGAGCGTCGGTATTGAGGATCTTATCTCGATAGGAACGATAGGTCTCATCAAGGCAGTCGGCACCTTCTGCCCCGACCGCGGAATAAAGCTCGCCACCTACGCCTCCCGCTGCATCGAAAATGAAATTCTGATGTTCATCCGCAAGAGCGGAAACCGCCGCTGCGAGCTTTCGCTCGACGAGCCGCTGAGCGTGGACTGGGACGGCAACGAGCTGCTGATATCCGATATCCTTCGCGGAGACGACGACAGCGTAAGCCGCGGAATAGAAGAGAGTGAGGAGCGAAAGATAGTCGGCGATGCCGTGCGCTCGCTGCCGGAGCGCGAACGGGCGATAATCTGTCTGCGCTTCGGCATGTGCGGGAGGCGCGAGCACACGCAGAAGGAGGTTGCGGAGCTGCTCGGCATCTCACAGTCATACATATCGAGGCTTGAAAAGCGGATAATAGATGAGCTGCACGTCGCCATTGCTCCGAAGCTGTGACCGTACATCGCTGTCCGCGATCCGTGAGTCAATATCCGAAGCCGCTGCTACGCATCGACATAAACAGAATTACTGCATCAAACAGATGCCGCGTCCGCGTATTCCGCGACGATGCGAGCCGTGACCGCACATCTCCCCACAGCCGCAAAACACCCGTCAGGCAGTCCGTGCAATCGGATACCGACGGGTGTTTTTTTATATTAGCATTCTACATAAGCGCAGCGCACCTCAAGACCTCTAAAGCTCACCGCCCGAGCGGCGCAGAGAACGGCGCACTCGGTTGATATGCCGCTCGAGCTCGCCGCTGCCGATAAGCTCTGCGAGCAGATACTGCTCAAAGGTCGGAACGGTGCAGGAATAGAATCCGAGCCGCTCCTCATACATTGCCCTGCCGCCTCTCGGAAGCAGCAGATAGCCGACACGCAGCGACGGCGCTACTGTGAGCGAAAAGGTATTGACATATATCACCCGCTCGCTGCCCGAAAGCGAATAGACCGTCTCTTCGGGGCGGCGGCGCGCGGAAAACTCGGAGCCGAGGTCGTCCTCTATTATATATCGGTCGCCACCGCGCACCCAGTCGATGTACTCGAGACGCTTGCCGAGTGATGCCGAAACTCCGCTCGGGTAGCTGCGATACGGCGAGATATGGAGTACGCTCGCGCGCGATGCGGCAAGCTCTTCGGACAGGATACCGTCCTCACCGAGCGTCAGATTTTCGCACTCTGCGCCGAGCGAACGGTACACCTGCTCTATCTTTTTATATGACGGTCGCTCGGTTGCGTAGATGCGGTCGCGCCCGAGCAGCGCGGGAATAAGTCCATAGAGATATTCGGCACCCGAGCCTATCACGATATCCTCCGCCGATGCATCTATCCCTCGGCTGCGTGACAGAAACGACGCTATTGCCGAGCGCAGCTCGATCGCACCCGTACCCTCACTCTTCTCGGATATTCTCTCACCGTAATCGGAAAGCACACGGCGCATGGCGCGTGACAGAACGGTAAACGGCATCGTCTCCTCCGAGAGCTTAGGCATCGGCGGTAATGCGCGCGGACGTGCAGCACTCGGCAGAATGTGACCGTCGCCCGGCTTATATGAGACAAAATACCCGCTGCGCTCGCGCGAGACAATGTACCCCTCATCCGAGAGCAGCTCGTACGCCTTTGCTGTCGTAATAACGCTGACACCGAGCTCCTCCGCAAGCATCCGTTTTGACGGCAGACGGCTGCCGTGCGGATAGCTGCCCGAGATAATGCGCTCGCGCAGCTCGCCGTATATACGCTCATACATCGGCGATGTCTTTTCGCCCTGTGATATTTTCATCTGATAACATCCTCCTCGTAGCAAAACGCAAATCGGCATGACCAAAATTATTATATATCAACCGAAGAGCATTTGCAATACTTAAATTACTTCCAGTACTGTCCAATACAAAAACACCCCCGCAGTTATCCCGCAGGGGTGAGAACATATGATTACAAATCACTCAGAAAGTTCAAGTGCATACTTCTTCCTGTAATCGTTGTAGGTCTGCTCGAACTGAGCGCCGTTTTTCTTAACATTGCCGAGATACTGGTGCATGTTCAGCGCCTTATCCTCGGATATCTCGATTATGCAGCCCGCAACATTTGAGCAGTGATCAGAGACGCGCTCAAAGTTCGTGAGCACATCCGATAGCACAAAGCCGTGCTCTATCGAGCATTCGCTGTTCTGCACGCGCAGCACGTGATGCAGTCTTATCTGCTCCTTTAGATGGTCGACGACCTGCTCGAGCGGCTCGACCCTGACGGCAACGTCGAGATCGTTATCCTTGAACGAGCGGAACGTCAGGTCAAGTATCTCGGATATCGCATCGGAGAGCACGCGGATCTCGTTCCGCGCATCGCCCGAGAAGCTTATCTTCTTATCCTTAATTTCCTCCGCGGATTCGACCATGTTTACCGCATGGTCGGATATACGCTCAAAATCGCCTATTATATGCAGCAGCTTTGTTATCTTGCGGCTGTCTGCCTCAAGCATTTCATGGCTCGCAAGATTAACAAGATACGTTCCGAGCGCATCCTCGAACACGTCGACCTGACTTTCGGATTCGCGTATCGACTGCGCGACGGTATCGTCGTAATGCTCGAGCAACCGCACCGACTGCTTGAACGAATCGCACGCCATCTCCGCCATCATAACGGTGACCTCCTCCGCTCTGTCGGCAGCGACGGAAGGGGTGACGAGCAGACGCTCATCAAGCAGGCTGACCGCATTTTTCTCGCCGCCCTCGCGTACCGAAATGACCGCAAGGCGCTCAAGCTGACGGCTGAAGGGCGCGATTATTGCGATGGAGATTATCTTGAATATCGTATGCACGGCGGCAACGCCCCACATATCTATGGTGCTGTCGGCGAACGAAAAATCAAAGATAAGGTCGAGGATGCTGTATCCGCCGAGGACTACAACCGCACCGATTATGTTGAAATAGAGGTGTATCAGTGCCGCGCGCTTACCGTTTTTGCTCGCCCCCATCGACGAGATGAGCGCCGTAACGCAGGTGCCGATATTCTGTCCGACGATGATCGGAATAGCCGCGCCGTATGTAATTGCGCCGGTCGTGGTCAGCGACTGGAGAATACCGACAGACGCGCCGGAGGACTGGATTATCGCCGTTACTACAAGTCCGACGAGCAGACCGAGCAGGGGATTCGAGAACATGGTAAACATCGAACGGAACGACTCGCTGTCACGCAGGAAAGCGACCGAGTTCGACATGCTTTCCATTCCCACCATAAGCACGGTAAAGCCGAGGAATATTGCGCCGATATCCTTCTTTCTTCCGCGCTTGGAAAACAGGTTCATAAAGATGCCGATCATTGCGAGTATCGGTATCCATGTAGATGGCTTAAGGAAGGTGAGTATCGCCGAAGCGCCCTCTCCCGCGTCAATGCCCGAAAGCGAAACTATCCATGCGGTCAGCGCCGCACCGAGATTCGAGCCCATTATAACGCCGACCGACTGCCGCAGCGACATAGTACCCGAGTTGACAAAGCCGACTACCATGACCGTAGTCGCCGACGACGACTGAACCACCGCCGTTACGACAAGTCCGAGAATAAAGCCCGATACGGGGTTGGAGGTCATTCTGCCGAGTATAGACTTCAGCTGATTGCCCGCGCTGCGTTTCAGCGCATCGCTCATAACCTCCATTCCGTATAGGAAAAGCGCAAGCCCGCACAGCAGGCTCAGTACATGTAATACTCCGTCCATCGCGATCTCGCCCGCCGCGCAGCGGGCAGCTTCCTTCCGCTTTATTTGTCTTGATGCTTTTTTTCTTTTTCGTGGTCAAAAATGCTCGTATATCGCCGCACCGGGGCAATATACGGGTTTATGATAATATAGGTATGTTAAAACAAAGTCATATTTATGTAAAATCCGTGTAAAATGAAGCGATGCGCCACAAGATAAAAGTAAGAAAGAAAAGCGGGAATCGAAGCAGTCTATGCAACGATTCCCGCCGAAATATCATATTCTGTCACTGCATCGAACTAACGCAATGCCCGATAGTTGCACCGCTGCAATATTGCAATGCACTATCAGCTTTTATCCGTGCCCGAACGATCCGGACCGCCTGCATTCGGTAGCGCCTCGGAAATGCCTCCGTCGGTGTGTATACCCGCACCGTCAGCCCCGGTCAGCGTTACGCGCGCCATACGTCTGCGGCGTACCGAGCGTACTATGAGCACTACTATCACCGCTATCACTGCGAGCAGGAGCAGCACGGGGAACACATACACAAGTCCCACCGCGAAATTACCGAGCCCGTCGATGAAGTCCGCCCACGAGGACGAGAACGCCTTGCCGAGTCGCTGCGCGAAGCTATCCTCCGACTGCTCGGAGTAGACGCGCACCTCGGTTATCGAGATATTGACAGTCGAATATGCAATCCTTTTCTCGTAGCGCTGCATAGTGCTCTGATAGGATTCGAGCTCGTAGCGGACCTCTGCGAGTCTGCTCTCGATATCGAGCATCGTCGAGACGTCGCTCGCTTCTCCGAGCAGCTGCTCGAGCCGTTCGAGCTGCGTGCGCAGCGAGGATATGCGCGACTCGGTATCGTAGTAGCTGTCGGTTATATCATCGGTGCTTTCGCTGCGGGAGAGAACATTAACGTCGCCGCCCGATATTGCCGCAGTAAACTCATCGAGCTTATCTGCGGGAACGCGTACGGTATATCTGCCGTGCCTCCCTACCCTGCTGTCGGAGGAGAGCATGCTTGTGCCGTATTCCTCGCAGCTCTCGACATATCCGCCGACGGCATCCGCAGCGTCGGTCACGGCGGAAGCTGTTGCGGTATAATCGTAGCATTCGAGCGAAAGCTCTACGGTCTTGACTATCTTTCGGTCGGAGGCTACGCTGTCCGATGCTATGCCCGACGACTCATCGGACGCGGAACCGCTTCCGTTCGTTTTGCCGCCCGATTCGATCCCGCCGTAATAGCCGTTGCTCTCAGCGTAGCCGTCAGCGGAGCGCACGGCGCCGCATGACGCGAGCGAGCCGACGCAGACGAGCGCGAGCAGTACCGCGATGAGCGATACGAGGCGCGATGCGATGCGAGGTCTATGCAAACGTTTCTCTTGATTTTTCATACCTATCACTGCCTTTCACGATTTTTTTGAGCCATCGGCTCAGGTAGTATACGGGTACTTCTTCTTGCATTATAGCAATCAGATATTAATGCACATGTAACATTATATGTATATTGAGTTAATATATTACGGCAGCCGAGCCGAAATCGCGCAGCCGTCCGAGCGTATGCGCTATCTCGCGCAGCGGGATGCCGTCAAGCTCCGCCCCGTCCTGCAGCGCCTCGCGGCAGAAGCCGAGAATTCGTTCGCCGTCCGGGTGCTTTTTCGGCTCGCCGAAAAAGATAAGGCAGGAGCCGACACGAACGCTCGCTCCGCCGATAAATCCGGTATCGTACGGCGGAAACTTGATGCCGCCGGATGAGATAAGCAGAACCTCCGCGCCGAGCTCTTCTGCGCGGCGCGCTATGCCTCGATCCGCCGTGATTATCCTGCCGTCTGCAACGGTACACACAGAGCAGTGCGTGTAGCCCTGCCGGACATCGACTACCTCTCTGCCCGATTCCTCCGAGGCACGTCTCAGCTCGGGCGCGAGCATATCACTGCGGCAGAGAAGAAAGCGCCCGCGCGGGGTAGTAAGCGGCAGAGCGTTTAGAGAAATATCGCTCGGATAGCCGAGCAAACCATCGCCCTCAGGCAGAGCGACACGGCATATCCCGGGCATATCGCCGCACCGGATAGTGCCTACATCACTGTCGCACCTATCAATATATGCCGAGGCTCTGCAAGCTTCCGTGCCGGAGCCGGATATGCGATGCGCACGGGACATGAGCAGTCCGGGATCACAGCTTAAATATTCACCGTAGGTATATAACCTGCCGTCGAGCGACAGCATCAGCATATCGGCATGTGAGGCGACGGGCGCGCCGAGCCGCGAAAACGGGGGAAGCGGCGTAGGCACAACACCCGAATACATCGAGAGTATATCGCTCACCGCAAAATCCGCCTCGGCAGACAGATATATTCTTTTTATGTGACGCTCTGCGCTCATATATCCTCCGATTTTTTGTATGATAAAAAGAAAAATGGTCTTACGCGGTTCAGCCCGCGAAAGACCACTTAGCTACATATCCTTTTCAGCTGCATGCACTTACGCGCGGGTAACTTTGCCCGAACGCAGGCAGCTTGTGCAGACGTATGCAGACTTATGAGTACCGTTATCGGTTACGACTCTGACCTTTCTGACATTAGGCTTCCAGGTTCTGTTCGTCTTGCGGTTAGAGTGGGAGACATTGAGACCGAATGTCACGCCTTTTCCGCAGATATCACACTTTGCCATATTTAACACCTCCATGATTGATGGTAGTTACTTTACAAGACCTCGTATCCGACCGAGAAAATCGGAACTACGCTGACATAGTCCTGCCGACCGTGTCAGCACGATGAGAGTATTATATCATAAATAATTATTAAAATCAATAGTTTTTTTTATTTTAATAATAATTCTCGCGATTATTTCGATTCTTCGCTCTCTTTTTTCTTCTTTTTCGAGGACAGTGAGATCTTGTTTTCGGTTCCGCTGCGCAGACGGCGGAGATTTTCGCGATGAAGCCATAGGACAAGCAGCGATGCCGCCATGGCGACGAGAATATGCGTTCCCGCGCCGGTAAACTTATACAGCACGTACGGGTATATGACCATACAAATGCACGAGCCGAGCGAAACATACTTTGTCGTAAGCACTACGGTAAAGAAAACCGCCATAAGCGTAAGACCGACTATCCAGTTTTGACACATTATCATGACCGCTACGGTGACAACGCCCTTGCCTCCGCGGAAGCCGAAATAGAGCGGAAAGGCATGACCGACAATGCATCCGAGCCCCGCAAAGGTCGCGCCGAGCGCGCCGCCGAAGAGTCTGCCGAAAAGCAGGATAGAGAGCACAGCCTTAGCCGCATCGCAGACAAGGGTCAGAACAGCGGGCGCCTTACCGTAGGTACGGAGCATATTGGTCATGCCGCCGTTTCCGGAGCCATGCTTGCGCACATCGTCGCGATAGGCAAGGCGAGATATGATAACGCCGAAATTAAGGCTGCCGAGCAGATATGCCGCAATCAACGAAAGCACAACGCCGACTATCTTCCATGCCGCCGCGCCCGTATTCTGCGCGATGATCCCGAAGATTCCGTAGAGCCATATATTATTAAAATTAAACATTAAAATGCCCCCTCACCGCACTCAACCGTTTTCTCCGCGCTGGCGCACGGTAATAACTATCGGCGTACCGTAAAAGCCGAACACCTCGCGGATCTGATTCTCGATATATCTCTGATACGAAAAATGGAACAGCTCGGCATCATTGCAGAAGATAACGAACACCGGAGGCTTGACCGATGTCTGCGTGATGTAGTATATCTTGAGCCTTCTGCCCTTATCTGTCGGCGGCTGAACGCGCATAACAGCGTCGCTGAGCACATCGTTGAGCATACCGGTGGAAATACGCATACAGGACTGCTCGTAAATACGGTTGATAAGCTCGAAGAGCTTTCCGACGCGCTGACCGGTTTTGGCAGATACAAACATTATCGGCGCATAGGACATATAGGCAAGTCCGGTGTGGATCTTGTCCTCAAATGCCTTGACCGTGCCGTTGTCCTTTTCTACCGCGTCCCACTTATTGACGACGATGACCGAGGGCTTGCCCGCCTCATGCGCAAGACCCGCGATACGCTCGTCCTGCTCGGTGAGTCCCTCCGTACCGTCAATTAGGATAAGGCAGACATCGGCGCGTTCTACCGCCGCCTTCGAGCGCAGAACGCTGAATTTTTCTATGCGGTCGTTTACCTTGCTCTGACGGCGTATTCCCGCCGTGTCGATGAAGGTGTATCTGCCGAACTCATTTTCAAACGCCGTATCTATCGCATCGCGGGTGGTGCCGGCGATATTTGAGACGATAAGGCGATTCTCGCCGAGGATCTTATTGATTATCGAGCTCTTACCGGCATTCGGCTTTCCTATGACAGCGACCTTGATCGAGTCGTCCTCCTCCTCGCCCTCGATATCCGGACAAAGCTCAACTATGCGGTCGAGCAGATCGCCCGTTCCGGTTCCGTGAACCGATGATACGGGAATAGGATCACCGTCTATGCCGAGCTCATAGAACTCGTAGTACTCCATCGGCAGCTCGCCGACCGAGTCGACTTTGTTAACACAAAGGATAAGCGGCTTGCGGCTCTTCATCAGCATTGTAGCAACATCGCGGTCGGAGGCGGTAACACCGGTCGTCACATCGACCATGAACACGATAACGTCTGCCGTCTCGATAGCAGTCTGCGCCTGCTCGCGCATATATCCGAGCATCATGTCATCCACGCGCGGTTCGATACCGCCGGTGTCAACGAGAGTCAGCGCTCTGCCGTTCCACTCGATATCGTTGTAGATACGGTCGCGCGTAACGCCGGGAGTATCCTCTACGATGGAGATCCTCGAGCCCGATATCTTATTAAAGAGCGTCGACTTTCCCACATTAGGTCTGCCGACAATTGCAACTATGGGCTTGCTCATTTATTTGACCTCGCCGCCCGTAACGGGGGCATTCCTTTCTCGGATAATTTTGTGTGAGGTAATGCACGGCGCGCTGCCGATCAAACGGATCAGCCCTCAAGCACCGCTCGGATAAAATCTACGCCCCCCGTCTCGGTAACGCATATCGGCACACCGAGCGCCTCACCGAGCTCCTCGTGCGACATTCCGTCAAGGAAGAGATCGCCCTCCGAGCGCAGCATGACCGACGGTATTATCAGTCGCTCGCCAAGCGGCTTTTCCCGCAGCTGCGCAAGGATATCACCGCCGGTAACAAGTCCGGCGACCGTTACCGTTCTGCCGAAGAAATCATTTTCTATCTTATATACGTGAATCTTCAGCCCGTCCACGCGCTCCTCAAGCGATGCTGCAAGCCCTGATATAAATTCATATGCCGCCGCGCCGGTAGCCACCGACATCTCGCCGACTCCGTCGCGGGAATATTCGTCCAAAAAGTCAAGCTCAAAATCAAACTCATTCTGTGCGGAGGTTATCAGTCCAACGCCGTTATCGAGCTGCGGGTAGCCGTCGTAATAGTCCTCATCAGGCAGCGGCAGTCCCGCGTCGATATAAAACTCGTCCGAGCAGTAGGCAAGCCGCACATCATGCTCGCGCTTAAAGGCAACGCCGAAAGCATCGACCTGCGCAATTACGGCAGCGCACTCATCGGGGGTAAACATGCGCAGCGGATACAGCTTTTCGCGATATTTCGTAAGTCCGACCGGTACAACGGAAATACTTGCGACCGACGGATATAGCGCCGCAAGGTCGGACAGCGTCCGATCAAGCTCCGCCCCGTCGTTATGCTCGGGGCACAGCACTACCTGCGCGTTCATCTCGATTCCCGCGTCCGCAAAGCGCCGCATGATATCGAGTACTCCGCCGGCAAAGCGGTTCTTCATCATCTTACAGCGCAGCTCGGGATTTGTGGTATGGACCGAGATATTTATCGGCGAGCAGTGCATCTCGGTTATTCGCGAGATGTCCTCCTCGGTCAGATTTGTAGTCGTTATATAATTGCCATGCAGAAATGAGAGTCGACGGTCATCATCCTTAAAATATATCGTCTCACGCATTCCCGGCGGATTCTGATCGATAAAACAGAAGATGCAGCCGTTTCTGCATGAACGCTTTTCGTCCATAAGAAAGGTTGCGAATTCAAGTCCGATATCATCGTATTCGGGCTTTTTTATCGTTACGTCAAAAAGCTCGAGTCCGCGATGAATCTTCAGCACGACCCGCCGCTCGGTTATCCGAAAACGGTAATCGAGAACGTCTCCGATATCATATCCGTTGATGGATATCAGGCAGTCACCCGGGTGAATACCGGCACGGTCGGCTCTCGAGCCGCTTATAACAGCAGATATCTCGACCGTTTCGGTCACCCCCCATTCAGACGGTCAATCGGGGCACAGCCCCAAAAAAGAAAAAAATAAAACGAAAAAAACCGGGCATCATGCCGCGCACGCGCCCGATTTTGCGACGAAAGTTCCTCGTTCTCTCTGGGGAGCGTACGGGATCACTCAGCGTCAACCTTGATGATTTCCTTGCCTCTGTATGTTCCGCAAGCCTTGCATACACGGTGCGCAAGATTGTACTCACCGCACTTCGGGCACTTGATCATACCGGGCATATCAAGCTTCCATACGCTGGAACGTCTCTTATCTCTTCTTGCCTTAGAAACCTTTCTCTTCGGTACTGCCATTTGCCGTACACCTCCTTTAAGATCTGAAAAAACTTATCAGCTGTATTGATTATTTTTCTCCGCTCTCTTCATCGCCGTCATCGGAAACGAGCAACTTCGCGAGGCAGGCAAGCCTCGGATCCGGCTCGTGCAGGTCACACCCGCAGTCGCCATCGTTTCTGTCGTGTCCGCACTTCGGACACAGACCGCGACAATCCTCCTTGCAAAGGACCTTGGTGGGAAGCGCGAGCAGCAGCTGCTCTGTGAGCGGAGCCTCCACATCGAGTACACCGTCCTCGATAAGCACATAGTCGAGCTCGACCTCGTCGGAACCTGCGTCCTCAAGGCTGTCTCTTGCAGCGACCGTCTTTTCGAGATCAACAGTCTCGGTCCTCATAACAGGCTTAAGACATCTCGCACACTCCGCCTCATACGAGACCTCGGTGTGCAGATGCAGGCTGATATAGCCCGACCTGTTCGTGACATATCCCGTTACCTTACACGGCTCACTGAAAGTGATGCCCTGCTCGGGAATCGGCTCGGGAAGCATTTCAAACGATATATCTATCGTATCGCATCCGCCGGAAAGCAGCGGAAACATATCAATCCTATTCACCGTACCCTCCGCTGTCGGCACAGCAGTCTGTCGCGGAGCATCCACTCCGACCGCTACGCAAAATGTCACAAATAGTATTATACATATTCAGACGGGCTTTGTCAAGTAAAAAAATAAAAAAGTCCGTCCATAGAGGGCAATTTTTTGCACAGTGGCTTGCTAAAACCAAAACTCTCTCTTCGATACCCTCTCGCAACGCAAATTAACCGCCCTCCAACACTAAAGCATGGGGAAAACTACATACAAAGTAACCGCACTCAGAAAGAATAAAAAAGCGCCATGTCCGCGCCCTTTTTCAACACAGAGTTATCACCCTCCCGCACTAAAGCATGGGGAAAACTATGTACGAAGTGACAGCCGCTCGGGGAGAACTAAAAAAGCGCAGACCGAAAAGCGCCATGTCCGCGCCCTTTTTCGACACAGAGTTATCACACTCCAACACTAAAGCATGGAGAAAACTAAGTACGAAGTGACAGCAGCTCGGGGAGAACTAAAAAAGCGCAGACCGAAAAGCGCCATGTCCGCGCCCTTTT
>OIYO01000090.1_pt1 | contig 94586 bp, 101 predicted proteins | sample 1588191 | NCBI WGS metagenome assembly OIYO01 (sample SAMN03283275) | human gut metagenome | biome: human-associated habitat; material: feces | host: Homo sapiens | place: Peru | collected 2012 | reverse complement strand
GACAGCGCCGTCATGGTCATCGACGCGGCCAAGGGCATCGAGCCGCAGACGCGCAAGCTCTTCAAGGTCTGCGCCATGCGGCACATCCCCATCTTCACGTTCATCAACAAGATGGACCGCGAGGCGCGCAGCCCCTACGAGCTGATGGAGCAGCTGGAGACGGAATTCGGCATCGGGACCTATCCGATGAACTGGCCCATCGGCTGCGGCCATGATTTCAAGGGCGTGTATGACAGGGAGAAGCGTGAGATACTCGCATTCAACGAGTTCCACCGCGGGCAGAGCAAGATCCGCGCCATCGAGTGCACGCTTGATGAGACGGAAAAACTTGATGAGTTGATCGGCTCGCGCCTCCGTCGGACCTTGGCGGATGATATTGAGCTTCTTGACGGCGCAGGCTACGATTTTGATATAGAAAAAGTGCGCAGCGGAAAACTCAGCCCCGTGTTCTTTGGCTCGGCGCTCAATAATTTCGGCGTAGAACCTTTTCTTGAGAGCTTTCTGCGCATGACTATGCCGCCGTTGCCCAGAGTTTCCGGAGATACTGTCATTGACCCGTTTGACGATCATTTTTCCGCATTTGTATTCAAGATACAGGCAAATATGAACAAGGCGCACCGCGACAGGATCGCTTTCATGCGCATTTGCTCTGGCAGGTTTGAGCGCGACAGAGAATATTACCACGTGCAGGGCGGAAAGCCTCTGCGGCTTGCTCAGCCGCAGCAGCTGATGGCGCAGGAGCGAGCTATTATCAACGAGGCCTATGCCGGAGATATTATCGGCGTTTTTGACCCCGGCATCTTCTCTATCGGCGATACAATATGCGAGAAGGGTCAGAATGTCATGTTCGAGGGTATCCCGACCTTCGCGCCTGAGCATTTTGCCGCGGTCGAGCGTATCGACACGATGAAGCGCAAGCAGTTTGAAAAGGGCATGATGCAGATCGCGCAGGAGGGCGCGATACAGATATTCCATGAGCCGCATACAGGCGTCGAGGAAGTCATTGTCGGCGTCGTCGGCGTGCTCCAGTTTGAAGTGCTTGAGTACCGGCTCAAAACCGAGTACGGCGTTGACATCCGCCGCCGCAGCATGCCATATGAGCTGGTGCGCTGGGTGGATAACGATGATATAGACATCAGCCGCCTCAACCTTACGAGTGATACCAAGTGGGTACAGGACTTCAAGGGAAATAATCTCCTGCTGTTCACGTCCGACTGGTGCATCAACTGGGCTCTGCAGAAAAACGAGGGCCTCAGGCTGAGAGAGTTCAACAGAGAGTAAGCACTGCGAATATAAAAGCGGCTTTGCCGCATGGAGGGTATATATGGCAGACAAGATAATTATCGAGGTATACAAGACCAAGACTCCCGAAGAATTCACGAAAATACTCAGTGAGACTGACAGCAGGCTCGAAATCGGCTCGGCGGCAGCACTCACTGCGGCAAGCGCCGCTGCACTTCTCAGGCGTGCCGCTGCGCTCACTGCCGCAGAAGCTGCGGATAATACCCGTGTGGATTATATTCTCCGCAATTCGGAGACACTGCGCAGTTACATGGTGCACCTCATAGATGAGGACGTAAAAAGCCGCGGTCCGCTGTCCAGAGCAGAGAAAGAGGGCGACGCGCGCAAGATAGAGGCGTCTCTCCAGACTGCCGCATGCATCAGCGCCGAGATCGTCAACATGATGGGCCAGTGCCTTGAACTCGCTGCGGAGCTTCTGGAGCTTTGCCCCGCTGAGGCCAAGCAGTATATCGGCCAGTCTGCCGAGCTTGCAATGGCGGCGGTCAGAGCCTGCATGATATATATAGTCGGTATGGGCGATAAAAGCAGCGACGATACCTACCGCTATGTCACGCGGCGCGAGAACGAGATCACGCTTGCGCATTGCAGTGATGTGTATGACGGAATAATCGAAAAGGTCAAGGCCGCGATCTGAAACGGCAGAGGTCAGAGTGCGATACGAGGGTGAGCATATGGACGAAAACATTTCAAAGCTCAGAGATATGGTTGCCGGAAGCGATAACATCGTGTTTTTCGGTGGTGCGGGCGTCAGTACTGAGAGCGGCATACCCGACTTTCGCAGTGTGGACGGACTGTATAATCAGAAGTGGAAGTATCCGCCGGAAACAATACTGAGCCATAGCTTCTTCGAGCAATACCCGGAAGAGTATTATCGTTTTCACAGAGAAAAGCTTGTCATCGACGGTGTAAAACCCAACCGCGCGCATCTGCGCCTTGCGGAGCTTGAGCGCGAGGGTAAATTGAAAGCCGTGATAACGCAGAATATTGACGGGCTGCATCAGGCGGCGGGCAGCAGAAATGTGCTCGAATTGCACGGCAGTATTCTGCGCGCATATTGCTCACGATGCCACAAGCCGTATGATGCCGGTGTAATAAATAAGGGTACCGGCGTACCTCGATGCAGCTGCGGAGGTGTCATAAGGCCGGACATCGTACTTTATGAGGAAGCACTGGACGATGATGTAGTCAGCCGCGCGGTGCATTATATCCGCAATGCGGATGTGCTCATCATAGGCGGGACTTCGCTTAATGTTTATCCGGCAGCAGGGCTGATAAATTATTACCGCGGAAATAAGCTGGTGCTTGTAAATCTCAGCGAGACTCAGTGCGACAGCTATGCAGATCTCGTCATACATGAGAAGATCGGCGAGGTGTTCAGCCGGATATGAACAGAATAAACATACTTGGAATAAAATACTGCGATATAGATATTGCGGAGGCGGTCGAGCACTCCGTGCGCGCCATTTCAGCGCGTGAGGGCGGCTACATACTCGCGCCGGACTCCGAACTGGCGCTTTCCGCACGAAAGAACCGCCGCATCATGGCGGCTGTAAGGTCGGCGGAGCTTGTCCTGCCGGGGGACAGGGGAGTATTCATTGCCTCCAATATCCTCGGCATGCCGCTTCATTACAGGATGAGCGGGATGGACTATGTCTCGGCTTTGCTTGCCAGACTCAGTGAAGACGGGAAGAGCGTGTTTCTACTCGGCGCAAGAGAGCAGACCGTGCAATATGCAGCCGGACGCATCGCGGCGCGCTACCCCGGCATAAAAATCGCCGGTTCAGCCGACGGGCGCTTTGTTGACGATACGGAGCTTGTGGCGAAAATAAACGCAGCGAGTCCGGATCTCCTGCTCGTCTGCCTTTCGTCGCCGCGGCAGGAGCTGTGGATATATGACGCCTGCTCCGGGCTGAACGCAGGTATGACGCTGTGCATGGGGGATGTGCTGGAAGCGAAAAATGCCAGACATAAGGAAAACTGGTTCAGGCGTCTTATAAAGAATCCGAAGCGCACTCTGAAAATACCGCGTATGGTGCTTGCGGCGCTTTGGAAAAGGATTGCAGGATAAGACGGGGGAGGACCCGCCGTAAAGGAGAAACTTATGGCAAATGGAAAGCTGGTCGTTCTTGAGGGCATTGACGGCAGCGGAAAATCCTCACAGTACAGCCGCCTGTGCGCACGAATGGAAAACGACGGAATAGAGTATAATCATATAGTATTCCCGCGCTATGATAAGGAGAGCAGCGCCCTTATACGCATGTATCTCGGCGGCGAGTTCGGCGCGAACCCGAACGACGTTAACGCTTATGCTGCGTCAACTTTCTATGCGGTCGACCGTTTTGCCTCCTATCGTACCGACTGGGGGAAAATATATGAGAGCGGCGGCTTTGTCCTTTCGGACAGATATACGAGCTCCAATGCTGTGCATCAGGGCTCAAAGCTCCCGGATGATGAGCTGCCGGAGTTTTTCGGCTGGCTGACGGATCTTGAGCAGGTCAAGATGGGACTGCCGAAGCCTGACCTTGTGATATATCTTGATGTGGACATAGATACGTCGCTTGCGCGTATGAAGCGCCGTCAGGATGCAACGGATACAAAGGCTGATATTCACGAGCGGGACGTCGATTACCTCACGCGCTGTCTGCGCACAGCCAATATGGCGGCGGACTATTTCGGATGGATCCGCGTGGCGCAGAAGAACGGCGGCGTTGAGCGCAGCCTTGAGGACATAAATGACGAGATATACGATATTGTTCTCAATGAGCTTAAAAAAGGATAATATGCAATAAAAAAGGGAGCTTTTTTGAAGCTCCCTTGGAAGAATGACTCAGCAGCCACAGCCGCAGCCGTTGTTGCCGTTGTTGCAGCCACAGCCGTTGCCACCGCAGCAGCAGAACAGTATGATGATGAGGATGATGATCCAGAGGCAGCTGTTGCATCCGTTATTGCAGAACATAATTATATCCCTTTCTCCGCGCTGATATTATATGCATCACAGTCCGCCCTGCGCGGAGGCGGACGATGTTTCTATGTTGGTAATGTCGAGCTTTTTTTGCTGCTCGTGCCATAATATGCACGGCCATGTGCCGCTGTTACACGGGCGGCAGCATACCCTGTCAGGAGGTTTGAGATGTCTGACAACAATCTGGATAAGGTAAATAAAATATTTGACGACGAGGATGAAAATGCACGCCGCCATGTGAACGGCGAGCAGACCGGGCGCCGCGGCGCCTCAAAGCCGGTCAAGGCTGTGGACAAGCTGCTTATAGACGAGCAGGGCGATTCGTACAGCAACTATACAGGCGATGATACGACAGAGCGCGACTATCGCCCTGTGCGCCAGAACCACGAGTACAGATCCGGCTGCCTTGGCGGAATTATGTATTTCGTCTTTATTCTCTGCGTGAGCGTTGTGCTCGCGTGCGTTGCGTGGATGGCGGCGAGCGATGCGCTTGCGCTCAACAAGGATAACTTTTCTGCGGTGGTTTCTCTGCCCATGTCTATTTTCGATTCAGAGACGGTGGACACATATGACGAGAACGGCAGAAAGACCGGCACAGAGCGAGTTACCCATGCTGACATAAGCTATGTGGCCGATGAACTCAAGTCTGCCGGACTTATCGAATACAAATGGCTCTTTGAGCTGTTCTGCAAAATATCCCATGCCGACACGAAGGTCGACCCCGGAGAATATGAGCTGGAATCATCGTTCGACTACCGCGCGCTTGTAAAGAATATGCAGTCCGGGTCCGGTGCAACGGTCACTATAACGGTCGTGATCCCGGAGGGCTTCACGATGCACCAGATATTCAAGCGTCTTGAAGAGAACAAGGTCTGCACCTATGACGAGCTCATGGATGCGGCCGCAAATTATAATTATAACTATGACTTCCTTGAGGGAATAGATCAGGGCGACCCGACAAGGCTTGAGGGCTTCCTTTTCCCGGATACCTATGAGTTTTATGTCGGAATGCAGGCATCCAGTGCGATCAATAAACTGCTTGAAAATTTCCATTACAGGATCACGGATGATATGCTAACACAGATGCAGAACATGGGGCTTGATATACGCTCTGTGGTCAATATTGCTTCGCTGATCGAACGAGAGGCCGCAAATGACAATGAGCGAGGGACGATCGCATCAGTCATATATAACAGACTGGCCGCCAACATGCCGCTTGGTATCGATGCGTCTATCCTTTATATTCACCCAGACCATGAGGGCTCGCCCACCGCGGATATGCTGGCCGAGGACAGCCCGTATAATACGAGACTCTATCAGGGACTTCCACCCACGCCCATAGCGAATCCCGGACTTGCTTCTATTGAAGCGGTGCTGAGTCCCGAGAGCACGAACTATTACTACTATGCACTTGATACTGCGACAGGCCTGCACAGGTTCTTCACGAACTCCGGCGAATTTGACGCCTTTGTCGCAACACAGAACTATGACTGATAAACTTGAGCTCCTCTCTCCGGCGGGGGACATGGAGCGGCTTACAATGGATATTGCCTACGGTGCGGATGCCGTATATCTGGCAGGGAGGCGCTTCGGCATGCGCGCCTCTGCGGTTAACTTCTCCGATGAGGAACTTGTCCGCGCTGTGGAGACTGCGCACGCGAGCGGAGTGAGGGTATATGTGACCTGCAATACCCTCCCGCGCGAGGATGAGCTGACTGAGCTACCGGAATATCTCGGCTTTTTGCAGGGGGCCGGGGCGGATGCGCTTATAATTGCGGATCTCGGTGTACTTGAGCTGGCAAAAAAATATGCCCCGCGTATAAAGAAACATGTCAGCACCCAGCTCGGCGTCATAAACAGCGCCACAGCGAACGCACTGTATGCCATGGGCGCGGACACGGTAGTCCTCGCGCGCGAAACGCCGATCGAGGACATAAAAAAGATCCGGGAAAATACGCCGGAGGAGCTGCGCATAGAGGCTTTTGTGCACGGCGCAATGTGCGTTTCGTTTTCGGGCCGCTGCCTGCTGTCAAATTATCTGACCGGCAGGGACGCAAACCGCGGCCAGTGCGCCCAGCCCTGCCGCTGGAAGTATCATCTGGTTGAGGAAAAGCGCCCGGGCGAGTATTTTGAGATCACCGAGGACGGCGGAACGTATATTCTCAATTCACGCGATATGCGTATGATCGAGCATCTGCCTGAGCTCATAGACGCCGGTGTCAGCAGTTTCAAGATCGAGGGACGGATGAAATCGGCTTATTATGCCGCGGTAGTCACAAATGCTTACCGCCATGCGCTGGATGCTGCTATTGCCGGACGTCCGCTTGAAAGAGTGTGGGTGGATGAGACCGATATGGTCAGTCACCGCCCATATACCACCGGATTCTATTTCGGCCAGCCGGGGCAGCACTATGCAGAGGCGAGTTATTATACCTCCGCAGATGTTGCCGCAGTGGTCGAGAGCTGCGACGAGCAGGGAAACGCCGTGCTGACGCAGCGCAACAAATTCTGCACCGGCGATGAACTGGAGCTGCTGCTGCCCGGCTGCGCGCCGCAGAGCTTCACGGCCGGGTGCATGTATAACTCCGAGGGCGAGAAGATTACAGACACGCGCCACGCTATGATGGAGATACATATGCGCCTGCCGGTCTGTGCGCCGCGCTGGTCCATATTGCGCCGGCGGAGATGAAAAAACACGGTTTTTCGCCGTTTTCTGCTTGACAAACCGTGCGCTTGTGGTAAAATTGCAAAAGTAAATATGGCTGTGACGAAAAGAGTCGGAGCAATGGCATTGCAGAGAGGGGCCGTTTGGTGCGAGACCCTGTGCCTGATACCGGCAGCCGCTTCTGAGCCTTCCCGGGCGACCGGGGCGTATGCCTGCGTTAAAGGCGCACGAGATGCCGCTTCGGCGGTAATCAGGGTGGTACCGCGAACAAGCCTTCGCCCCTGTACTGGGGTGGAGGTATATTTTTTGGAGGGAAAATGAACTGCCTGCGCTGCAATACACCGATGAAAGATTACGGCCGCCGTGATATTCAGCTTGGCCGTCACAGCTTCCTGTTCGGAGATATAGATAATTTGCTTTCGGGATCGCTTGAGGTGAAGATATACATTTGCCCGAACTGCAAAAAGATCGAACTCTTCGAGTCGGATGCGGAAGAAACGCTGTCGGAGAGAATCAGAAGAGAAAATAATACGGAGGACAGATAAAAATGGAAAAGTACGGACTTAATCAGCTCAGAGAGATGTTTCTCAGCTTTTTTGAAAGCAAGGGGCATCTCCGCCTGCCAAGCTTCTCGCTCATTCCGCAGAATGATGCGAGCCTGCTGCTCATAAACTCCGGCATGGCGCCTATGAAGCCCTATTTCAAGGGCGAGAAGGAGCCGCCGCGCCATCGTGTGTGCACCTGCCAGAAGTGCATCCGCACGGGTGACATCGAAAACATCGGCAAGACTGCACGCCATGGCACTTACTTTGAAATGCTTGGCAATTTCTCTTTTGGAGACTACTTCAAGCATGAGGCCATTGCGTGGAGCTGGGAATTTCTCACTTCGCCCAAGTGGGTCGGCATTGATCCCGACAGACTCTATCCTTCGGTCTATGTAGACGATGACGAGGCCTTTGATATCTGGAACAAAGAGATCGGTATACCGGCCGAGCGTATTTTCCGCTTCGGTAAGGAGGATAATTTCTGGGAGCACGGCGCAGGCCCCTGCGGCCCCTGTTCCGAGATATACTATGACCGCGGTCCGAAATACGGTTGCGGCAAGCCCGGCTGCACTGTCGGCTGCGACTGCGACCGTTATATGGAGGTCTGGAACAACGTTTTCTCGCAGTTCGATAACGACGGTGAGGGACATTATTCTGAACTCAAGCAGAAGAATATCGACACGGGCATGGGCCTTGAACGCCTTGCGGTCGTGTGTCAGGATGTGGACTCCCTCTTCGATGTCGATACGGTCATGAACATCACGCACAAGGTCAGCGAGCTGACGGGTGCATATTACGGACAGAGCTATAAGATGGACGTCTCTCTGCGTGTTATTACAGACCATATCCGCTCTGCGACGTTCATGATCTGCGACGGTGTACTGCCTTCTAACGAGGGGCGCGGTTATGTTCTGCGCCGTCTGCTGCGCCGTGCTGCACGTCATGGCAAGCTGCTCGGCGTCAACGAGCCGTTCCTTTACAAGGTCATTGACACGGTTATACATGAAAATGAGTGCCAGTACCCGGAGCTGCGCGAAAAGCAGAGCTATATCACAAAGGTCGTTAAGACCGAGGAAGAGAATTTTGCAAAAACCATCGATGCCGGTATGAAGATATTTGCCGACCTTCTTGCAGAGCACAAGGCAAAAGGAGAGACCGTTTTCTCCGGCGCTGATGCGTTCAAGCTCTATGATACCTATGGTTTCCCCGTGGACCTCACCATTGAAATGTGCTCCGACGAGGGCATGACAGTGGATGAGGATGAGTTCAAAAAACTCATGGAAGAACAGCGCGTTCGCGCCCGCAAGGCTCGTGAGGCGCTTGGCGACCTGGGCTGGGCCGGTCAGGAATTCGGCAAGGATATCCCGGAGACGGAGTTTGTCGGTTATGAAAATACCGAGAGTAACGGAACTGTCGTCGCGCTTGTAGCTGATGGAGAGATCTGCGGCGAGGTAGACGCAGGCGTTGAGGCTGTAGTTGTGCTTGACCGCACTCCGATGTATGCCGAGATGGGCGGTCAGGTCGCTGACCACGGCATTATGACCGCAGACGGTGTGCGCTTCGAGGTCAACAATGTCATAAAGAACAAAGGCGGCAAGTTCATGCACTACGGCCGTCTTGCCGAGGGGCGGCTCAAGCTTGGCGACAAGCTGCATGTCAGCATCGACGAGGAACGCCGCAAGGCAATATCCCGTGCCCACAGCGCAACGCACCTGCTCCAGAGCGCGCTGAGGCTCGTGCTCGGCGACCATGTGCATCAGGCAGGTTCTCTTGTTGAGCCTGACCGTCTGCGCTTTGACTTTACACATTTCTCGGCTCTTACCGCAGAAGAGATCAGTCAGATCAACACTGTCATGGCCGATATGATACTGGAAGGCGCGGACATCGAGACAAAGGTGATGCCGTTTGACGAGGCGAAGAAGCTCGGCGCTATGGCGCTGTTCGGAGAAAAATACGGCGACACTGTAAGAGTCGTCAAGATGGGCGATTTCTCCATGGAATTCTGCGGCGGCACACATCTTGACAATACCGCAAAGGTCGGCATGTTCGTTGTTACGTCCGAAGGCTCTGTTGCATCCGGTGTGCGCCGCATCGAGGCTATTACCGGCAGAGAGGTCATAGCAAAGTACATCGCAATGACTTCCATGGTCAATAAGGTTGCCGACAGACTCAAGGCGAGACCGGTAGAGATAATGAGCAAGGTTGAGAGCAACCTGAGTGAGATACATGAGCTCAGACAGAATATAGATAAGCTCAAGGATCAGCTCATGTCAGGGCAGGCAGAACGCATGCTCTATGGCGCAAAGGATATAAAGGGTCTCAAGGTTATCACGATAACAAACGGCCCTGTCAATGCCGCTGATATACGCAAGATGGGCGACCAGCTGCGCGACCGTTATCCCAATATAGTTGCTGTGCTTGCCGCAACGGCGGAGAGCAAGGCGACCATGCTCGCTGTCTGCGGTAAAAATGCAGTTGAGCGCGGCATAAAGGCCGGAGACCTTATAAAGAACATTACAAAGATCTGCGAGGGAACCGGCGGCGGTAAGCCCGATTCCGCAATGGGCGGATGCAAGAACCTGCTCAAGCTTGATGATGCCATGGCGGCTGTTGACGATTTTGTCAATGCCAACGCAAAAGAATTATAATTATAAGGAGAGCGCAATGAAAGACGAAAATTGCCTGTTTTGCAAGATCATAGCCGGAGAGATACCCTCCGCAAAGGTCTATGAGGATGAAAATGTGTTCGCGTTCCGCGATATAAACCCGCAGGCTCCTGTGCATATCCTTGTTGTTCCCAAGGAGCACATCGCCTGCGCAGACGACATCGACGAGAGCAATTCCGCAGTCGTCGCGCATGTGTTCGAGAGCATAGCAAAGATCGCAAAGGCTGAGGGGCTGACGAGCGGCTATCGCGTTATAAACAACTGCGGCGAAAACGGCGGCCAGACGGTGATGCATCTGCATTTCCACATCATCGGCGGCGAGAAGCTGTCTGAGAAAATAGTATAAACAGACCACAGGGAGCCTGGCTTTCGCTTCCTTTCGGCGTGCGCGGAAGATGTATGCTTCGGCCTGCGCAAAAAAAGACCTCCTATTGCAGCTGTTATTCTGCAATAGGAGGTCTTTTTTGTGCCGGTCTTTTCCTGAACCAGCTCAAAGACCGGTTTTTGCTCTACTTTCCTTTGATTTTGTTGTTCAGGCTCATCACAGCGTGCAGAGAGCGCTTCATACCGCGGCGTATGAAGAAGTGGATGAGCTTGTATTTCGGACACATAGCCCTGATATATGGATTCTCCAGATAATCCGGGAATTTCTCCAGATAATCAGCATACAGCCTGTCCTGCACCGCGCTCTTCATATCAATGAGATTGACGCGCGTGTATGAGGTCAGCACCTGATTATAAAATGCGGAATACTCAAGCTGAGGCCGGTATTTTTCAAAAAGCCCCTCGCGCCTGTAGGCGTCCAGCATTGCGTTCACAGCAGGTATGATCTCCAGATTGCGCTGGGTGTTGCTGTTGTTGGTGATGGAGCCCGCGCGCTGAAGATAATTATACCACGGCTTGTGGACAGAGAGCATTTTCTTTGCTCTGGTGTACAGCCACGGCGTCACATACATATCCTCGTACCATACTCGGGCAGGATAATATATGCCATTTTCGGTGAACAGTGAGCGCCGGTAGATTTTGTTCCAGGCCGACGGCATTTCAAAAAGAAGCTCAGGAAAACTCTCAAGAGTGAATTCACCGTCCACTGAACAGCCCGGAATGTACTTGAGCAGCCGGCCGGCTTCGTTTACCGAATTTATGTCAAAAAAGCACATGTCAAAATCATGCGTAAGCATCTCCATCATCTCCGGCAGGGCGTTCTCGGAGAGATAGTCGTCGCTGTCGATAAAGATGATGTATTCTCCGCGCGCCGCGTCGATCCCTATATCGCGCGCCTTGCCGATACCGCCGTTTTCCGTCGAAATGACGCGGATGAGCTTGGGGTAACGCTTCGCATATTCATCGCATATGCTGCCTGACGAATCTGTGGAGCCGTCGTTCATGATGACTATCTCATAATCGCCGAGCTCCGGATAAATGGCGGAATCAAGACATTTGCGCAGATAATTTTCTACGTTATACACTGGGATCATAACACTAAGCTTTGGCATGGACCAGACCTCCGTTTCGCATTTATTCTATCACAGCCAGACTATGCTTTCAAGAATCAATACCGCTATAAGCGATAAAGGTTGATTTTACATGGTTTTGTGGTATAATAACATGAATATCATCATGTATGATTGGAGTTTCACATGAGCAGAAAAATAAGAAAATTGACACCTGATGAGATCGAAAAACAGGAGATCGCGTCACGCAAGAACATATATGACTGGATCCAGTGTCTGGCAAGCGCGCTTATAGTGTGCGTTGTGCTGTTCATTTTCTTTATAAGGGTAATAGACGTCAAGGGCACGTCAATGTATCCGACGCTGAACAATCAGGACAAGATGCTGGTATCGGATGTTTTCTATAGGCCAAAGGCCGGGGACATCGTGGTTTTCAAAAAAGACCAGTATGACCCGGACAAGGCGCTCGTCAAGCGCGTTATAGCGACGGAGGGGCAGGAGATAAACATAGACTTTGACAAGGGCATCGTATATGTTGACGGCGAGCCGCTGGAAGAGGACTACATAAACGAGCTTACCACCACAAAGCTCGATTTTATAGGCCCGCAGACCGTGCCGGAGGGCTGCGTATTCGTCATGGGCGATAACCGCAATATGTCCACTGACAGCCGCAAGAGCGAGATAGGCATGGTGGATAACAGACTGATAATAGGTAAGGTGTACTGCGTGATATTCCCGCTGTCATCCTTCGGACTGGTGAAATGATGGACGCAAACGGCTTTGAAAAAATGAATATCCAGTGGTTCCCCGGACATATGACCAAGGCTCAGCGCATGATCGAGGACAACATAAAGCTTGTTGACGCTGTGTGTGAGATCCTTGATGCGCGCATACCAGGCGCAAGCCGGAATCCGGATATTGACCGTCTTGCCGCCGGAAAGCCGAGACTTGTTATCCTTAACAGGACAGACCTTGCCGACCCGGCGCTTACAAAGCGCTGGCATGAAAGCTTTGAACGGAAGGGCATGGCCGTGCTTGAGACGGATGCGAAGAGCGGCAGGGGAGTAAACGGTTTTGTTCCGGCCGTGCGGAAAGTGCTCGCAAACCGGCTGCGCGAATATGAAGCAAAGGGGCAGGCGGGTAGGCCGCTGCGTGTGATGATTCTGGGTATACCGAACGTCGGCAAGTCGACATTTATAAATAAAGTCGCGGGGCGCAAAGCTGCCGCCGCCGGTGATAAGCCCGGCGTCACACGAGGCCGTCAGTGGATAAATATTGATAAGTCGCTGGATCTGCTTGACACGCCGGGCATACTCTGGCCGAAGTTTGACAGTCAGGAAGTGGGCGAGCTGCTTGCGGTGACGAATGCAATAAAAGCTGACGTTATTGACAAGGAGACGCTTGCGGCAAATTTCATGCTGCGCTTGCGCAGCATGTACCCGCAGGCGATAACGGAGCGCTATAAATTCGAACCCGACCCGGAGATGAACGGCTTCGAACTTCTGGAGCAGGCCGCAAAAAAGCGCGGCTTTCTCGTCTCACGCGGGGAATACGACATAGAGCGCATGGCAAACACGCTGCTGACTGAGTACCATGACGGCAAGCTTGGCCGTCTGACGCTGGAGCTGCCCGATGACTGAACTGTGGACGCTGGAAAATGAAATTTATGCGTCAGGAATATCGCTTATCTGCGGCGTTGACGAAGCGGGGCGCGGCCCGTTGGCCGGACCGGTTTGCGCTGCTGCGGTCATTCTGCCGCGCGGCCTTGATATTCCCGGGCTGAACGATTCAAAAAAGCTCAGTGAAAAAAAGCGCGAGGAGCTATTTGATGTTATATGCCGCGAGGCAGCGGCTTATGGAATAGCATTTGCCGGTGTAGAGGAGATCGAGAGATTAAACATTCTCAACGCGACTTTTCTCGCTATGAACAGGGCGATCGCAAAGCTCGGCGTTATGCCGGAGCTCGCGCTTATTGACGGCAACCGCAATACGGGGATCGAGATAAACAGCCGATGCATTGTCAAGGGCGACTCGAAGTGTGCGGACATTGCCGCCGCGTCGATACTTGCTAAAGTAACAAGGGACCGCTATATGTATGAGATGGCGGAGAAATATCCGCAGTATCATTTTGACAAACACAAGGGCTACGGCACAAAGCTGCATTATGAGGCTATCCGCGAATTCGGCCCGTCGCCGATACATAGAATGAGCTTTTTGAGGAAGATGCACTGATGGACATACGCGGACTCGGCCGCTTCGGCGAGCGGCAGGCGGCGGAATATCTGAAGAAAAAAGGCTATACGATAAGGGAAATGAACTTTTCCTGCCGCGCCGGTGAGATAGATATTATCGCGGAGAACAAGCGGTATATCGTGTTTGCAGAGGTCAAGCTCAGAAAAAACGCGGCTTTCGCCGAAGCGCGCGAATTCGTAACGGTATCTAAACAGCAGCGCATAATAAAAACGGCGCAGCTATGGCTTTTGGAAAATGAAACGGATAAGCAGCCGCGTTTTGATGTTGTTGAGATCTACGCGCCGGACGGAGCGGCGGGGAAGCTCACGATAAACCATATTGAGAATGCTTATATGTAGGCTCCGCCTCAGAGCTTGAGGCTCTGGAGCGAAGCGGCGGCGTTTCAGTCGCAGGCGGCGCCTCTGGGACAGAAGGTGGAGCAGTAGGTCTCGCCCTTGGTGCAGGCCTTCTCGTTCTGCACGCTGATATGGCTTGCATTGCAGCGGCAGTCAATGGTGTTGTACTTGCAGTTGGTCACATCACAGCCAACGCCGGGATTGGTGTCAAAACTTCTCTTATCGCTCATTGCGGTAACCTCCGTTTGTGAATTTGGGTATCTGCGTTTTTTATTGTTTGCCGCCGGCACTGTATTTATTCGGAGAAATGTATGGCATTATATGCAATAGGTGACTTTCATCTTGCGCTCGGCAAGGACAAGCCGATGGATGTTTTTGGCGAAAAATGGAAAAATCACGCGGAGAAAATAAAAGAAGGCTTTGCAGAGAGAGAGGTAACGGATGACGATATCTGTGTTCTCTGCGGCGACCTGAGCTGGGGCATGGGACTGGAAGATACAAAAGAAGATTTTCTTTTCATCAATGCTCTGCCTGGGAAAAAAATCATACTCAAGGGCAATCACGATTACTGGTGGAGCACGGCGTCAAAAGCACGGCGCTTTTTCGCGGAAAACGGGATCGACACCATTGATATTCTCAACAATAATTCTTTTGCATATGGCGAGTATGCCATATGCGGCACCCGCGGCTGGTTTTATGAAGAGGAAAAGGGCGGCGATCATGACAAAAAGATCATGCGCCGCGAGATCATGCGCCTTGAGACCTCACTGGCTTCGGCGGGAGAACGGAAAAAGCTCGTTTTCCTGCACTATCCGCCGGTATATATGAACTATACCTGTCCGGAGATACTTGAGCTTTTCAAAAGGTACGAGGTGCGGCTGTGCTGTTATGGACATATACATGGGAAAGCGTGCAATTATGCTTTCAACGGCTGGCGCGACGGCACGGAATATAAGCTCGTTTCCGCCGACTTTGTAAATTTTGCACCGATCAGGCTGCCGTATTGATTTAATTATCAAATTTGAAACAAATTATCATTGATTTTACGGTGAATATCTGCTATCATACTCAAGGTTATGCACACACAGAGGAGGAAATCAAACTATGAATGTCAAGAATGTAGAAAAGAAAGAAAATAATTCCGCATCATTTCAGGTAGAGACAGATAAGGCCGAATTCGACGCCGCGGTCAACAAAGCCTATCTGAAGGCCAAACGCGATATATATATTCCCGGCTTCCGCAAGGGCAAGGCGCCCCGCGCAGTTGTCGAGGGCATGTACGGCGCAGACGTGTTCTATCAGGACGCTATCGATGAGCTGGCTCCTCAGGCATTTGAGTCCGGTCTTAACGAGTCCGCACTGAAGATAGTCGGCGCACCTGCTATCTCTGACGTCAAGGTCACTGATGATGGCACTGTAGAGTACACCTTTGCGGTCACCCTTTATCCGGAGGTAACTCTTGGCCAGTACAAGGGGCTTGAGGCATCCAAGGATGAGGTCGAGGTCAGCGAAGAGAGCGTTGATGCCGAGATCAACGAAGTACGCCGCCGCAATGCGCGCATGCTGTCCGTTGAGGACCGTGCAGCAGAGATGGGCGACACCGCAAATATCGACTTTGACGGTTATCTTGATGGCGAGCGCTTCGACGGCGGCAAGGCAGAGGGCTATGACCTTGAGCTTGGCTCCAATTCCTTTGTTCCCGGTTTCGAGGAGCAGATCGTCGGCATGAACGTCGGTGAAGAGAAGGATCTTGACATCACCTTCCCCGAAAATTACGTTGAAAATCTTGCCGGCAAGGCCGTTGTGTTCAAGGTAAAGCTCAACGGCCTCACCAAACCCGAACTGCCCGAGCTGGATGATGAGTTCGCAAAGGACGTTTCCGAGTTCGATACTCTTGATGCATACAAGGCCGATGTGCGTGCAAACCTTGAGAAGCGTGCGGCAGAGCAGGCTGACAACAAGTTCCGTACCGAGATACTCCGTCAGGCATGCGACAATATCGTCGCTGACATCCCCGAGGTCATGGTCGATGACAAGCTTGAAGAGATGATCCGCGGCTATGCGGCGAACTATGGCATGACTGACCGCAATATCTCCCTTGATAAGCTCAAGGAGATGATGGGGCTTGACGATGCGACGCTCAACAACAGCCTCCGCCCGGCAGCCGAATTCCAGGTTAAGAATGACCTCCTGATAGACGCTATTGTTAAGGCAGAGAATATCGAGATCACCGACGAGGATACCGATGAGTATCTCAAGAAGGTCGGCGAGGACGTCAACGCAAAGCCTGAGGATCTTATCAAGTACTTCGGCATGGACTTCATCAAGGAAGAATGCAAGAAGGATAAGGCCAACAGCATAATGTTCGACAGCGCTGTTGTTGTCGAGGCAAAGCCCGAAGAGGCCGCAGAGGCCGAGACCGAAGAGAAGCCCAAAGCCAAGAGAAGCACTAAGGCAAAGAAGGCCGAGGAGCAGGCTGAATAATTCTCCGGGATAAAGGATATGCTCTCTTGGACGCTGATATTTTGAAGGAGAGTTTAATAAAATGAGTTTAGTACCTTATGTAGTAGAGCAGACCAGCCGCGGTGAGCGTTCGTATGATATTTTCTCACGTCTTCTTAATGACCGCATAATCATGCTGTCGGAAGAAGTGAACGACACCACCGCAAGTCTGATCGTGGCCCAGCTTCTGTATCTTGAAGCGCAGGATCCCGACAAGGACATACAGTTTTATATCAACAGCCCCGGCGGCAGCGTTACCTCCGGTCTTGCGATATACGACACGATGCAGTACATCAAGCCCGATGTATCCACCATATGCATCGGCATGGCGGCTTCAATGGGGGCGTTTCTGCTGTCCTCGGGCGCAAAGGGGAAGCGTATAGCGCTGCCCAACGCCGAGATAATGATACATCAGCCCTCCGGCGGCAGTCAGGGACAGTGCACTGATATTCAGATACAGGCCGAGCAGATCCTTAAGATAAAGAAGAGACTCAATGCCATCCTCGCCGAGAACACCGGCAAGAGCGTAGAGACGATCGAGGCCGACTGCGAGCGCGACCATTTCATGACCGCGCAGGAGGCGCAGGCCTACGGACTTATCGACAAGGTCATATACAAGCGCTGAATCGTAGATCTATGATTTTCTATGGGGGAACGACAGTTCCCCCATGTTTTGACAAAGCACATTTTTTGCAGGCGAGGGGGATTTGAACCAATATGGGAAAGCTGGATGACAGAAGAAGTTTAAGGTGCTCATTCTGCGGGAAGCCGCAGTCTGCGGTAAACCGTCTTATTGCCGGCAACGGCAGTTATATATGTGATGAATGTGTGCGCATGTGCGCAAGCATAATCGGCGAGGATATTATGGGTACGCCGGCGGCAGTGAACGGCTACGACGGCCTGCCGCTGGTGTTTGAGAAGCTGCCCAAGCCCATGCAGATTAAAGCCCGGCTTGACGAGTATGTCATTGGACAGGATCGCGCGAAGAAGGCGCTCGCCGTTGCTGTCTATAACCACTATAAGCGCATCCTGCATGCGGGGAGCGAGGATGTTGAGCTGCAAAAGAGCAATATTCTGCTCATAGGCCCCACCGGCAGCGGCAAAACGCTGTTTGCACAGACGCTTGCAAAGATGCTGGATGTCCCCTTTGCGATAGCGGACGCCACTACGCTCACAGAGGCCGGCTATGTCGGCGAGGACGTGGAGAATGTTATACTGAAGCTGGTTCAGGCGGCGGACTTTGATATAGAGCGCGCCGAACGCGGCATTATCTATATTGATGAGATCGACAAGATCGCCCGCAAGAGCGAGAATACGTCCATCACCCGCGACGTCTCCGGCGAGGGCGTGCAGCAGGCGCTGCTGAAGCTGCTGGAGGGCACCGTGGCGAATGTCCCGCCGCATGGCGGGCGCAAGCATCCGCAGCAGGAGTTCCTGCATGTGGACACGACCAATATTCTCTTCATCTGCGGCGGCGCGTTTGACGGGCTCGACAAGATAATAGAGAAGCGCACGAATAAAAAGACAATGGGTTTCGGCGCGGATATTGTGAGCAGCAGCGACCGCGACGTCGGAGAGATACTTTCCCAGGTGCAGCAGCATGATCTCCTGAAGTTCGGCATTATCCCCGAGCTTGTCGGCCGTCTGCCCGTCATTGCATCTCTTGATTCATTGACCCGCAGCGATCTTGTGCGGATACTCACTGAACCGAAAAACGCTATGACTAAGCAGTACAAGGCGCTCTTTGATTACGATAGAGTGGAGCTTGAATTCCAGCCTGACGCATTGGAAGCCGTGGCCGATAAGGCGATAGAGATGAAGATCGGCGCGCGCGGACTCAGGAGCGTTATGGAAGGCGTCATGACGGATATAATGTACACTGTCCCATCTGACCCGACTGTAAAAAAGGTCATCGTCACTGCGGACAGCGTGAAGGGGCTCGAACAGCCCCAGGTCGTTAAAATAAATCAGCAGTAAACCGATCAGCCTCCTGAAGAAAGGAGATTAAATATGAGCGAAATGATCAATGAGACTTTGAGAACTATGCCTTTGCTCGCACTGCGCGGGCTCAGCGTATTTCCCGGCATGCTGCTCACCTTTGATGTAGAGCGCAGCGCATCGGTCGCGGCATTGAATATGGCGGTCAGAACGGATCAGCTTATTTTTCTGGCTGCACAGAAAGATCCGCTTGCCGATGCGCCGGATGAGAAGGATATATACCATGTAGGTACTGTCTGCCGCGTCCGGCAGCAGCTCCACCAGCCGCGCGGCAGCATTACGCGCGTGCTTGTCGAGGGCCTGTACCGCGCCGAGGCAGTCAGCATGAACCTCGACGGCAAGGGCTACACGGCTGTGCTGCGCCGTCTGGCAGATAAGCCGGAGCGTGTGAGCGCTGTGCGCCGGGAGGCGCTTCTTCGAAATTGTCTCTCTCTTTTTGAAGAATACATACAGTCAAACCCCGAGATGGTCAACGAGCAGCTTCTCAATATTATCGCGAATCCGAGTCCGTCGTATGTCGCGGATTACATAGCGCAGAATGTCCGTCTCAGCATCCAGAACAAGCAGAGTCTTCTGGAAGAGCTGGCGCCTTGCCGCCGCCTGACGCTTCTCGGCAAGCTCCTGAATAATGAGCTCAATATCATGAGTATTGAAAAGGAGATAAACGATGCGGCGCAGGAGGCTATGAATCAGAGCCAGCGCGAATATTACCTGCGCGAAGAGATGAAAGCTATTCAGGCTGAACTGGGCGAAGATGGTCAGACCGATGATATTGACGCATATCGTCAGAAGATAAACGCCCTGCCGGTGTCTGATGAGATACGCGGCAAGCTTCTCAAGGAGCTTGGGAGGCTCGCAAAGCAGCCGTTCGGCTCAAGTGAGGCGGCTGTGCTGCGCGGTTATCTTGATGTCTGCCTTGAGATCCCGTGGGGAGTGACGACCGAGGAGACCGTCGATATTGCAAAGGCCAGAAAAATGCTTGATGAAGACCATTTCGGCCTTGATAAGGTGAAGGAACGCGTGCTAGAGTATCTTGCTGTAAAGCAGCTCTCGCCGGATATAAAGGGCGGGCTCATTTGTCTTGTAGGCCCACCGGGAACCGGCAAGACCAGCATTGCAATGAGCATTGCGCGCGCGACGAACCGTAAACTCTGCCGCGTATCGCTTGGCGGAGTGCACGACGAAGCGGAAATCAGGGGCCACCGAAAGACGTATATCGGTTCCATGCCCGGACGTATAGTCAGCGGCATAATCCAGAGCGGCAGTATGAATCCGCTCATGGTGCTGGACGAGATAGACAAGCTCGGCTCAGACTACAGGGGAGACCCGAGCGCGGCGCTGCTTGAAGCGCTTGACGGCGAGCAGAACAGCTCGTTCCGCGATAATTTCCTGGAGATACCGATCGACCTGTCCGGCGTGTTCTTCATCACCACGGCGAACACGACCGATACGATACCCCGCGCGCTGCTTGACCGCATGGAGGTCATTCAACTGCCGAGCTATACCGATGAGGAAAAACTCCAGATTGCAAAACAGCATCTTCTCCCCAAGCAGAGGAAGAAGCATGGCCTCAAAGCCTCACAGCTCAGGATAGATGACGATGCTATGCGCGAAATGATCGGTTCGTACACGCGTGAATCCGGTGTGCGCCGTCTTGAGCGCGAGATAGCCGCAGTCTGCCGCAAAGCGGCCGGCGGCATTGCCGAGGGAAAATACAAGAGCCTTACAGTGAAGCACGGAAAGCTTCAGAATATACTTGGTCCGGCAAAGTTCAAACCGGAACCGTTCCGTTTTTATGATGAGGTCGGTCTTGTACACGGCCTTGCATATACCGCAGTCGGCGGCGAAACGCTTGATGTCGAGGCGCTTGTAACGGAGGGCAGCGGCCGTCTTGAGCTGACCGGAAATCTCGGTGACGTGATGAAAGAATCGGCAAGAGCTGCTGTAAGCTTTATCCGCAGCCGTGCCGCAAAACTCGGCATTGATCCGGAGTTTTATAAGAACCGCGATATTCATATCCATTACCCTGAGGGGGCGATACCGAAGGATGGCCCATCCGCCGGAATAACGACCTGCGTTGCACTTGTTTCGGCGCTTACAGGACGGCCTGTGCGTCACGATGTGGCTATGACGGGCGAGATCACCCTGCGCGGCCGTGTGCTTGCGATCGGCGGCCTGCGTGAAAAAACAATGGGTGCGCTTCGTGCCGGAATAAAGACGGTCATCATACCTGCGGAGAACGTGGCTGATCTGGATGAGATCGACCAGACTGTGCGCAAGGCGCTGAACTTCATTCCCGTCAGCTATGCCGATGAGGCGCTGGATGCGGCGCTGGCAAAGCCGGTGACAGACGCGCAGGATGCGGGCAGCAGGGTAGAGAAAGCCGAGAAGCCGGCGCATTCCAACATTATCCCAAAGGGCAGTGAGCAGCCCGCAGTGAGACAGTAGGTGCGGTATGGCAGCATTGAATGTCAATAAAGCAGAGTTTGTAAAATCGGCAGTCACACCCGCGCAGTTCATCAACAGCTCAATTCCGGGCGTCGTTTTTGCCGGCAAGTCCAACGTTGGCAAGTCGTCGGTCATAAACCGCATGCTTAACCGCAAAAACTTTGCGCGTGTCGGTTCCGAGCCGGGGAAGACGATACACGTTAATTACTTTCTCATAGACGGAAAAATTTATTTTATAGACCTTCCGGGCTACGGCTATGCGAAGGTGTCGCAGTCGGAACGTGAGCGCTGGGGAAAGCTGATGGAGGACTTCTTTGCGTCCGGGCTTTTCCGGCTGGGCGTGATGATCGTTGATGCCCGGCATAAGCCCACGGCTGATGATGTGACGATGGCGGAGTGGTTCAAGGGCTCGGGATGCCCGTTTGTTATCGTTGCAAACAAGCTTGACAAGCTCAAAAAGAGCGAGATAGAGCCAAATTTAGCGCTTATACGCAAGACGCTTGAGCTTGACGGGGATGTGCATATCATCCCGTTCTCTGCCGAAAAAGGACAGGGACGCGATGAGCTTATGAGCGAGATAACAAAATTACTCTGAATTTGACAATAGCAAGGCAAGTTTATGTTGCCTTGCTATTGTGTTTTGTGGTATTATATAGTCTGATAAATAACGACGGCCGATTTTTGGGGTGAGTGATATAAGCGCGATCAAATCAATATGGGACGGTTTTGATTTTACCTATCTGCTGAGTATAATTCTCGGTATAGTTCCGTCTCTCATATGCATAACGCTCCATGAACTCAGCCACGGCCTCGTGGCCTATAAGCTGGGGGACGATACGGCCAAGCGCGCCGGACGGCTCACGCTCAATCCGCTGAAGCATCTTGATCCTATGGGGCTTCTGATGATGCTTGTTTTCCATGTCGGCTGGGCAAAGCCGGTACCCGTTAATATGTTCAGGTTCAAAAATCCCAAGCGCGGCATGGCGGTCACGGCTCTTGCCGGGCCTGTAAGCAATATTGTTATCGCAGTGGTGTTTATGTTTGTATACGGTGTGCTGTTCATACCGCTGCGTGTGTCGGAAGCAGGGAACTATGTTCTCAGCATGGTCGAGCTCACAGCGTATATGAGTCTTGGCCTTGCCGTGTTCAATCTGATACCGATTTCCCCGCTGGACGGGTCTAAGGTGCTTTTCTCATTAATGAGCGACGAGAAATACTATAAGCTCATGCGCTACGAAAAGTACGGCTCAATAATCATGTTTGCGTTAGTTGCTACCGGCGTGCTCGGCAAACCGCTCTCCGCCGCGATAGACTGGCTGTATGATCTGATGATACCGATCGCACAGGGCGGCTGTGATTTGATATATTATATTTTCTATAAGTGAGCGACAGATGGATAATCCCAGTTTTCATCTTGAAGGAGTAGTGCGCGAGAAGGATGAGATGCAGGACTTTGAAGGTCCGCTCAGCCTTATACTCATGCTTCTTTCAAAAAACAAAATCGAGATACGTGACATTAAAATATCAGAGATACTTGACCAGTATCTGGAGTATCTGGCAGAGATGGAGAGCATGGATCTGGAGATCGCAAGCGAGTTTATCCAGATGGCCTCGCACCTGCTGTATATAAAGACAAAGACCCTTCTGACGTCGGAGGAAGAGGTGTCGGAGCTTGAGGTTTTGATGGCGTCTCTGGAGCAGCTGAAATGCAAGGACACTTTTGCTGCTGTGCAGAAGGTCACGCCGGAGCTGAAAAAAGCCTCGGAGCTTGGCCTGCTGTATTTTTCCAAACTGCCTGAGCCGCCTCCGCAGGTCTCAAGGGAGTATATGTACAGGCATGAGCCGGTCGACCTGCTCAAGGCGCTATACAATATCTATTCCCGCGGCGGCGGGAAAGCGCCGGATGCGGAGACCTTTGCAGCGGCGATACCGCACAGGATAGTTTTCAGCGTCCGCGAAAAGAGCCGCCAGATACTTGATCTGCTGCGCTCGGGTGAGGTAACGCTCAATGAGCTCTACAGGAGCTGTGCGACACGCTCCGAAATCGTGGCGGCATTTATCTCAGTGCTGGAGCTGTGCAGTATGGGAAGCATAGCGATAGACCGCGGGAACGGGGACTATGACCTCCGCTTCACAGGCGGCGATATTGACGAAATAATTGAAAAGATAATTGAGTAAGTAATATGTGTGATATTTCTTCTGCCATTGAGGCAATACTTTTTGCGGCGGGGGACAGCGTGCCTATAGCGCGTCTTTCGCTGATACTTGAGGTATACGAGGGTGAAATTGAGAACGCGGCAGCAGCGCTTGCCGAAAAGTATATCTCCGAAGGGCGCGGAATCCGTATTCTCAGGCTTGACGACAAGCTTCAGATGTGCTCTGCGCCGGAATATGCCTCTTATATAAGTAAAGCGCTTGAGCAGCGCAAGCCGCCTATGTTGAGCCAGAGCGCACTTGAGACGCTGGCGGTCGTCGCGTATTTCCAGCCGGTCACAAGGGCTTATATAGATCAGGTGCGCGGCGTGGACAGCTCGTATACTGTCGGCGTACTTACGCAGCGCGGGTTGATCGAGCCATGCGGAAAGCTTGATGTGCCGGGGCGTCCTTCCGTGTTCAGGACGACGGACGTTTTCCTGCGCACGATGGGTATAAGTGAGCTCTCACAGCTTCCCGAACTGCCTGACATGACGAACGGCGAGGGGATAGAAAAGCTTCAGAATGCCATCGATCAGCTTCAGAACAAGGATTCACAGCAGCTTAGCTTCAGCGAAGTCACGGGAGAAAACGGAGAACCTGTCAAGGAGTGATGTAATTGCTTGCTCTTAAAATCATCGGCATAATTGCTGCGATTATCGCACTCATAATGCTGATACCAATAGGTGCGGATATCGGCTATGAGGGTGGTGTGTTCAGCCTTTCGGCAAAGGTCTGCGGCGTGCTGCTTCAACTGTTCCCGAAGCCGCCGGAGGACGAGAACGCACAGAAGAAAGAAGACAAGCCGAAAAATAAAAAAAAGTCTAAAAAGACGGACGAAGAAGCACCGCAGGGTGAGAAACAAAAAAAGAAGCTCAGTTTGAATTTCAGCAGGGACGAGCTTTTGCTTCTTGTCAGGAAAGTGCTCAGGCGTTTTGGACGGTTCGGAAGAAAGTTCCGTGTTGATCGTTTTCTGCTGCACTATACTGCGGCAGGTGATGATCCGTACAATACGGCTGTGACCTTTGGCTATATCAATGCTGCGCTCTCCTCACTTGCCCCGCTCTGCCGCGAACGCTTTGACGTGAAGGACTGCGATGTCCGTACAGATATTGACTTTTCCAGCGAAAAAACAGAGGTGGATTTCGGCATTGCGTTCAGCATCCGTATAGGTGCGATTTTTGGCCTCGTTTTCGGTATAGCTTTCAGCGCACTGGGTATTCTTATAAAGAATAAACTTCGTCTGCGCGCCGAAAAGCGGCATGGCGGCGGAAACATGGCCGGTGAAGATGACACGGTGATCGACATAGAAATAGATAAAGATAAAGAAAACATACAGGCAGAGGAAAGGATGGACTCAAATGGATAACAACCCTATCAGCGAACTCATGCAGACAACTATGGATAACGTTAAAAAGGTGCTCAAGGTCGATACTGTTGTCGGCGATCCTATCATTACCCCAGACGGGATCACGCTTGTCCCCATCTCCAAAATAAGCCTAGGCTTCGGCGGCGGCGGAGTTGAGTTCAACAGCAAGAAGGCCGGCGAGGCAAGACCCTACGGCGGCGGAAACGCCACCGGCGTGAAGATCGAGCCCATTGGTTTCCTCGTTATCAAGGAAGGAACTGTCAGGATGATAAATGTCACGCCTCCTGCAAGCAATACCGTCGACAGGATCATCGACCTTGTGCCGCAGGTCATGGATCGCGTGGACAACTTCATCGCAAAGCAGAAGGACAAGCAATAAGTAATAAAACTGCACTATCTGTCAATAATAAGCACTGCCCAAAATTTAAGGGGTGGTGCTTATTATTAAGATCATAAAAAGGCTGACTGCGGCGGCGCTGGTGCCGGTACTGGCGGCCGCGCTGTGCGCCGGGCATGCGTATGCGCTGGATCAGCCGGCGGTCAGTGCGAAAAGCGCTGTAGTTTTGTGCAGCGGCTATACGCTGTTTGAAAAGAATGCGGATGTAAAAATGCCGATGGCGAGCACGACCAAGCTCATGACGGCAATAATTGCTATTGAGAGCTGCCCGCTGGACGAGCGTGTTGAGATAAAACCGGAATATTGCAATATCGAGGGTTCGTCGATGTATCTCATACCTGGTGAAAGCTACAGCGTGAAGGAGCTTGTCGAGGGTCTGCTGCTCGTGTCCGGCAATGACGCGGCCACGGCGCTTGCATGCCATATTGCCGGCAGCACGGAGCGCTTCGCGGCGCTTATGAACGAAAAGGCAGCGCGGCTGGGAATGAGTAACACGCATTTTGTAAATCCGCACGGTCTCAGCGAGAACGGACACTATTCAACGGCGCGCGATATGGCCAGACTTATGGAATACTGCATGGAGGATCCCGCATTTGCGGAGATCGACGCAATGAAAAGCTGCACAGCCGGCGGCAGACTGCTTGTCAACCACAACCGTCTGCTGGACTTGTGTCCGGGCTGTGTCGGCGGCAAGACCGGCTTTACGGAGGCCGCCGGACGCTGCCTTGTGTCCTGCTGTGAGCGTGAGGGAACAAGGCTCGTCTGCGTCACGCTCTCTGCACCGGATGACTGGAACGACCATATGGGACTTTACGGCTGGGCGTATTCGCGCTGCACTGCGCGCAGCGTCACAGACGGGCTGAAATTCAGTGTACCGGTAATATCGGGCGAGAGCAGATGGGCATATCTTGCACCGGAGGAGGACAAGTCGCTTTTCCTGCCGGCGGATATGGAAATAAAACTGACGGCAGAGCTGCCGTGGTTCGTTTTTGCCCCGGTCGAGGCAGGGAAAAAGGCAGGAAAAGTTACGGTATCGGTTGACGGGAAATGTCTTGCGGAGTATTATCTCGTATATACGGATACAGTGCCGCTGAAAAGAGGAAAATAACATCGGAGTGATATAATGGCTGAACGTTTGCAGAAGCTCATATCCGCCGCGGGACTTATGTCCCGCCGTGCGGCGGAGAAATACATAGAGGCGGGCCGTGTAAAGATAAACGGCCGGGTTGCCGCGCTTGGTGATAAGGCCGATATTGATACGGATGAAATACTCGTGGACGGCCAGCCGCTTCTGGCGGCAGGAGGCAGGACGTACATCATGCTGAATAAGCCGAAGGGTTTTGTTACGACGATGAGCGACGAGAAGGGGCGCAGGAACGTCACGGAGCTTGTACGCGGCCTTGGGAGGATTTATCCCGTGGGCAGGCTTGATATGTATTCAGAGGGCCTTCTCATAATGACAAATGACGGTGAATTTGCCAATACGCTCATGCACCCGTCACATGAATTCAAAAAGACTTACCGCACATGGGTGCGGGGGGATGATGTCGGGCTTGCCGTCGAGTATCTGCGCGGCGAACTTGATATAGACGGATATATTGTCCGTGCCGAAAATGTGGATATAGAGGCGCTGATTCCGGACGGGGCGGTGCTGCTTATCACCATCAGCGAGGGGCGCAACCGTCAGGTGAGGAAGATGTGTCAGTGTGTCGGCCTGCACGTCACGCGGCTCATGCGCATCAGCGAGGGGCCGCTTGAGCTGGGAAGCCTTGCCCCCGGCAAATGGCGCAGGTTGAGCAACGATGAAGTCAATGCTGTGATGCAGCACTGACATCTGCAATAAGTGAGCAGATTTATGTAAACTTTATTATGCAATCTATATTATGTAAACTGATGGAGCATATGACCAATGAGTTATAACAGTACGGAGCTTGTAGTCATCGGCGGCGGCGCGGCGGGAATGATGTGCGCATATACGGCGGCAGACAGGGGCGTGAAAACGATCCTCCTTGAGCCGAACCGGCAGCTTGGGCGCAAGGTGCGCATAACAGGCAAGGGACGCTGCAATCTTACGAATAATTGCGATATAAAAGAATTTATGCGCAATATCCCCGGTGACGGGCGCTTCCTCTACAGCGCGCTTAACCGTTTTTCCCCGTCGGATACTATGAACTTTTTCGAGTCACACGGACTGCCGATAAAAACAGAGCGCGGCAACCGTGTTTTTCCGGTGTCTGATAACGCGAATGACGTTGCCGGGACAATGACGCGGCTGTGTGAGCGCGCGGGAGTTAAGATCGTACATACGACAGCAAAGAAAATACTGACCGCAGACGGCGGCGTGACCGGCGTCGAAACGGCGGAGGGAATAATAAGCTGCCGAGCTGCCGCAGTGTGTACAGGCGGACTTTCATATCCGCTCACAGGCTCGAACGGCGACGGTTATGAATTTGCCCGTGAGCTTGGACACACGGTGACGAAGCTCCGTCCGTCGCTTGTCCCGCTTGAGAGTCCGGACGCTTACTGCGGTGAGATGCAGGGCTTTTCCTTGAAGAATGTTGCCCTGTCTGTGTTTGAGGACAACAAGCTTATCTTCAAGGAGCAGGGTGAAATGCTGTTTACGCATTTCGGCGTTTCTGGCCCGCTCGTGCTGTCGGCAAGCTCGCATATGCGCCATTTCGATTCTTCGCAGTACAGACTGGAGATAGACCTGAAGCCCGCGCTTGATGAAAAAAAGCTTGATGCACGCATGTTGAGGGACTTTGAAAAGTATGCCAACAAGGAATTCAAGAATTCGCTGTGCGATCTTGCCGGATATACTATGATACCTGTGCTTGTCCGCCTTTCCGGTATTCCGGAGGATGAGAAGGTCAATGTGATCACGCGCGGACAGCGCATGAAGCTCTTGCAGCTATTTAAGGCGTTTCCCGTAGCCGTTTCCGGAACAAGGCCGATAGATGAGGCTATCGTTACCTCCGGCGGCGTATGCACAAAAGAGATAAATCCGCGCACGATGGAGTCCAAAATCATCAGCGGGCTGTATTTCGCCGGAGAAGTGCTGGATGTGGACGGCTATACGGGCGGCTTTAATCTTCAGATAGCCTGGTCTACCGGCTTTGTTGCCGGAAGTTCGATATAAGGAGCAGAAATTATGAACGGACATTATGCAATAGCTATAGACGGCCCGAGCGGCGCGGGAAAAAGCAGCCTTGCAAGAGCAGCTGCAGCGCAGTTCGGCTTTATATATGTTGACACCGGGGCGATATACAGAACTGTGGGTCTCGCGGCATACCGGCGCGGTCTTGACCGGCACGATGAGAACGCTGTTAAGGCGATGCTGCCGGAATTGAAGATAGAAATGCGGTATAACGAAGCGGGAGAGCAGCGGATGTTCCTCAACGGAGACGATGTCTCGGCAGAAATCAGAGAGCCGGAGATATCGATCTGCGCGTCTGACGTGTCAGCCCTTCCGGCTGTAAGGGCTTTTCTGCTGGAGATGCAGCGGCATATGGCGAGGGAGCATAGCGTGATTATGGATGGGCGCGACATTGGAACTGTCGTTCTGCCGCAGGCAGAGCTTAAGATATTTCTTACAGCGAGCGCAAAAGCGCGTGCAGCGCGCCGCCTTCTGGAGCTGAGACGTAAAGGTATTGAGAGCAGCTTCGAGGAGGTTCTGCGAGATATAGAATACCGCGACGAACAGGATACCGCGCGTGCTGCGGCGCCGCTGAAAAAGGCTGATGACGCCGTGCTTGTGGATACAAGCGACATTGATTTTGAACAGAGCCTTGCCCGCCTGTGCGGCATAATAGAAGAACGGCTCGGAGTAAAGCGGAGGTCAGACGCATGAGAGAGATCATTCTGGCGGAAAGCGCAGGCTTCTGCTTTGGGGTTCGGCGCTCGGTTGAAATGGCGGAGAAGCTGATCGGAGAGCAGGGAAGCTGCAGCAGCCTCGGCCAGCTGATCCACAACGAGGATGTTGTGAACAGACTGAAGGATATGGGGCTTCGCGTCATCAATTCTCCGGAGGAAGCTGAGGCGGGGGAGCATGTGCTCATCCGCGCCCATGGCGTCGCGCGTGAGGTTTACGAGCGGCTTGCGCAGCGCGGAGCCGTCGTTACAGATGCCAGCTGCCCGAAGGTAAAGGCGATACATACAATTGTAAGCCGTGCCGGTGCCAACGGCCGCTTTGTCATTATAATCGGTATGCGCGAGCACCCTGAGGTCGAGGCTATCTGCGGCTGGTGCGGAGAGCATGAAGTTTTTGAAAATGCCGATGAATTGGATAGCTGGCTGTCTGAAAACGAGACTGTCTGGACAAAACCTATAACTGTAGTGGTGCAAACTACGCAGACGCGCAATAATTTTAACGAATGTTGCAATATCATAAAAAAAAGATGTACAAATGCGGAAATATCTGATACAATATGTCTTGCTACGTTCACGCGACAGGAAGAGGCGGCAAAGCTTGCAGCCCAATGTGACGCAATGGTAGTCATCGGCGGAAAGCACAGTGCAAACAGCGTTCATCTTGCACAGATATGTTCCGAGCACTGCGGAAATGTTCAGTTTATCGAAAGGCTGGACGAGCTGGATCTGGACAGGCTCGAAGCTGCGGATACTGTTGGACTCACAGCGGGGGCATCTACGCCTGCGTGGATAATTAAGGAGGTAAGAAACAAAATGTCTGACGAAATCAAAGTCGAAGAAACCAAGCTTGAGAACGAAAAATCCTTTGACGAAATGCTGGAGGAAACTCTCAAAACTATATATAATGGAGATAAGGTAACAGGTACTGTTGTTGCGATTACCGGCACTGAGATCAGTGTTGACCTCGGCACCAAGTATTCCGGCTTTATTCCCACGTCCGAGTTCACGGATGACGGAATCAAGGTAGAGGATGTTGTTAAGGTCGGCGACCCCATAGAGGCCGTTGTTGTCAGAGTTAATGACGTTGAAGGCACCGCACAGCTCTCCAAGAAGCGTCTTGACGCTGCAAAGAGCTGGAACGACGTCGAGGCTGCCGTTGATGACGGTACTGTCCTTGAAGGCGTTGTCACTGAAGAGAACAAGGGCGGCGTTGTTGTCAATGTCAAGGGCGTCCGCGTTTTTGTTCCTGCATCGCAGACTGATCTGCCCCGTGAGGCTGATCTTGCACAGCTGCTGAAGAAGACTGTTCGCCTCAAGATCACCGAGGTCAACAAGGCCCGCAAGCGCGTTGTCGGTTCTATCCGCCGCGTCGCACAGGCTGAGCGCCGTGAGCGCACCGAGGCTATCTGGAACGAGATTGAGATTGGCAAGAAGTATCACGGCGTTGTCAAGTCTCTCACCAGCTACGGCGCATTTGTCGATATCGGCGGTATTGACGGTATGGTTCACGTCTCCGAGCTGAGCTGGGGCCGCATCCATCAGCCTTCCGAGGTCCTCTCCGTCGGTGATGAGGTCGAGGTTTATGTCATCAACTTCGACAAGGAGAAACGCAAGATTTCCCTCGGCTACAAGGATCCCGAGGCCAATCCCTGGACCGTGTTCACCAGAAAGTACTCTGTCGGTGACGTTGCTTCTGTCAAGGTCGTCAAGCTCATGCCTTTCGGCGCTTTTGCTGAGGTAGTTGACGGCGTAGATGGTCTTATTCACATCTCCCAGATCGCAAACCGCCGTATCGGCAAGCCTGAGGATGTTCTCTCCGTCGGTGATGAGGTCGAGGCAAAGATCACTGCTATCGACGAAGATAAGCACAAGATATCCCTCTCCATCCGTGCTCTTTCCGAGCCCGCACCCGCTGCTGTCAAGGCAGAAGAGGAAGAGGTCGAGGATGAGCCCGCTGAGGACGCTCTCGTTTACGAGGTCTCCGAGTCTGGCAAGGCCACCGGCATTGCTCCCGAGGAAGATCCTGCTGACGCAGAGTAATTCCATACGTTATACAAAATTACCGCCGTCCGGAATTCCGGACGGCGGTTTTGCTGTGTAATTTTCATGCCAGTGTTCGCCGGCTGCACTGAGGCTGATAAGACTGTTAATAGTATAGGAAAGGCCGCCGGCATTGCGCATACGGCGCGGCCGGAGGCCTTTTAATTCATGTTTTATCGCTGTTCATTTACATAGATACTAGCCTTGCTTTGTACGAGCTTTGCAACTTCGTCGACGCTTTTCTGGCCTGCAAAATATGCCTGCGCCTGCTCGGTCACAATGTCAAGGATACTCTTGTCATAATTGAGAAGCTTTGAAGCGCTGCTGACGAGCTCCTGTATTGTCTGCGCGCGCTCCTCGGAAATGCCACTGTACATGTATGTATAATTAGTACCATCGTACATTACTCCGACGATCAGACGTTTCTTCTCACCGTTCTCGTCAAGAAGAATGTTTCCGTTTGCATCCGTTTCATACTCAATTTTCATGGCGTTCTTCAAAAGAGTATTAAAGGCGTTTTTGTTTGTGGGTAAGTAGTAGCTGTTTTTCTGGTAATCCTCTGTCAAGTAGGTACGCAGGAGTTGCCATGCAGCATCCTTGTTGCGGCAGGCGGTGGTCATACCCAGACCGTCGATGCCTGAAATAACGTCGCCGGGCTCGCCGGTGCTGTTCGGAAAGCCGATATATGTCACGTCAGACCCGAAAATATTGTCATTGCTGTATTCGCTGAAATTGAATACGGACACCTGCTGGAGCATTTGCAGCCCCTGAGAGATGCGGTAGAAGCTGCTGTCCTCATCGCTTGGCTCATAGTTTTCCATATCCGAGTCAGAGGGGAACTGATTTGCAAATTCGAGAAGCTGTTTGAATTCATCGCTGTCAAAATTGCATTTGCCGGTAGACCAGCTCATGTAGGTGTCCATATCAATGGCAAGGCCTATCTGAAGCATTGTCTCCTTGGTGAAGTTATAATCGAAACCCTGACAGCCCTCGGGCATGGAGGCGAGTGCGGCGTAGTAATCGTCATAGGTCCAGCCCGGAGTATCGCCGACAACGGAGCTTGCGCCCTCTACAGTCACTATGCCGAAGCCGGAGACTGCGGCGCAGAGTTTTCCGTCTACCTCATAGGCTGAGAGAATGTTTGGAAAAAAATCATCGCGGCTGAGTTCGGGGTCGGCATCGATGTAGGGATACAGATCCTCAAGCAAGCCCTTTGCCGCAAGCTGCGCGTATGGGACATTGGAGCTTAGATCAATAAGATCCGGCAGATTCCCGGCCATAAGCTCTGTTGTGAGCTTTGTCAGCGCGGCGCTGTAGTCGCTGCTGCCGGTCATCTCGTAGTAGTCTTTTATGTCTATATGATACTTGTCGTTGGAGCGGTTGAATTTTACGATCGCATCGCACATGCCGCTGTCATAGTTGACAGTGGCGAGGGTCAGATGCTCTTTCTGCGGCACAGAGTCATAAGGGACCTTTGACACAGTCACAAAGCTTATTGACTCGATCTTGCTGTTGTTATTGTAGAGCGTTTCAAATCCGCGGACAACGCCGTCCGCGCCGACGGTGATACCGTGCATATAGTCGCTGACGACATCGCAGTCGACCCAGTTAAATAGAGCAGTGGACTCACTGTCTTCGAGGGAATAGCCGTAAAAACTGCTGCCGGCCGTGAAGTAAAAGTCATAGTCGCCGCCGCCGGAGACAAGCTCATATGCCGAGTCGTTGATGGTCCAGGATTCATCTGAGAAAGCCTTGGCGGTGTTGTCAAGAATACGCACAACAGTGCCATTTTCATAGATAAGACCGGCGATGCGCCCATCACGGAGAGTTGTGATACTATAGAGGTAATTGTTGTTCGTACCGGCATCATAGAGCTTCTCGCCGTCGGGCCTGTATACCGAAACGGAGTTGTCCATGCCGATCACAATATTTCCGCTGGCATCTATGCAGATGTTGTTTATGTAAGCATCACTGTTCAGGTCAATTTTGCTGCAGCTCAGATCACTGCCTGTGCTGTCAAGCACACGGATGTAGCTGTCCGTGCCGCCGCAGCTGTAGTTGAAGTAGTCAGGATCGTCTGACTTGATGTCTTCAGGAGCCTCGGACCATGAGGTTATGACCTGTTCAAGAACAACAAGATTTCCGTCCGAATCTATTGCGGTGTACTGGGGATATGAATTGGAGACGTAATCACGCTTGCCGGTGCCGTCAATATCAGACTTGAGCGGCAGGTAGTTTTCAAGCTTTGTGATTTTTCCGTCCATGCTCATGAAGCACAGCCGCAATTCTGTTATGTCGTACTGCCCCTCATACTCCGGCGTAACGCCATCAGGGATGTTCTCGCCTACTTTCTCCTGAACGGCTATGTACATGCCGTCGCTGGTCATAGAGAGCGGTGCAAACTCAGCGCGGCCGTCGTCGTTGTCAAGGCTTTTAAAATCTGCCTTATATGTGTACTCCGGCGTCGGAGCGGCATCCGGCTCTTTTGCGCTTTCGGCGGGGGCAGTACCGCTGCTGCCGGAATTGCTTCCGCATGCAGTGAGACCGAACGCAATCACGGCAGCAAGCACCAACGCAGTGATGTTTTTCATTTTGAGTTTCATTTCATTCCTCCGAGATATATTTAATGCTTTGGTACGTCGGAGATTATAGCACTTACAGGGCTTTTATACTATTAATGTTTAATGAAGATTTCTTAACTTACGTTTAAGCCTGCCAATATAATAACATATTACTTTGGGCTTGCTAAAATTCATGTCAAACGGTATAATCAAATCAGATTCCACGGGAATAAAAAAATGAAAGAGGTATGAACAATGAAAAAAATACTTACGCTTATCCTCTGCACCGCTATGATACTGTGCACGGCCGCTTTTACAGCCTGCGGCAGCAGCGGGACGGCCGCAAAATCAGATGAGGCATCCGACAGCAAGGCGCTGACGGTCGCAGTTGTGGTTGCGGGAAAGTTCGGAGACCGCTCTTTCTATGATTCATCCAAGGAAGGGCTTGACCGGCTTGTCGCAGATCACGGCGTCAACGCCATTACTATTGAGTGCAACAATGAAAACCATGATATTCAGATGAAGAATGCTGCCGAGAAGGCCGATGTTGTCGTCTGTGTCGGCTGGGAGTTCTATAATGTTGAGACTATTGCTCTCGATTACCCCGAGGTAAAGTGGATATGGATCGACAATGCTACCTCTGCGCCGGTTGAGAACGTCCTCAACATCACTTATGCTCAGAATGAGGGCTCTTTCCTCGCAGGCTATATTGCCGCGGCAATGTCCGAATCCGGCACTGTGGGCGCGGTAGGCGGCGAGGATGCCGACACGATCAACGATTTTATCGTTGGCTACGAGCAGGGCGCAAATTACTACGGTGCTGAAAAGGGCAAGGACATAAAGTGCGTAAAGAATTACTCCAACACCTATGATGACCCCGCTGTTGGCAAGGACTGTGCAATAGCCCTCAACGAACAGGGGGCGGACGTTATCTTCCAGATCGCATCCGCCTGCGGTGACGGTGTATTCGAGGCGGCCAAGGAGCGCGGCTTCTACGCCATTGGCGTTGACAGTGACCAGAAGTACATCGACCCCGATGTTATCATCTGCTCGATGAAGAAAGAAGTCGGCAATTCCATTTATGATGCAGTATCAGAGCTCATCAGCGGCGACAGCTCCAAGTGGGGCACCACATGGATCGCCGATATGTCCACGGGCTATGTCGGCATCGGTTACGGTGATGACAGCATGACCCAGCAGGTACCCAGCGAGGTCAAGGCAGAGGTCGAGGCGCTTGCCGCCAAGATCGTTTCGGGTGAGATAAAGGTAGATACCACCCGCTGAACTCAAGCATAAAGAATATAATGGCGTGGCCCACGGTCACGCCATTAACTATATAAATAGAGGGATGTCTGTGGAAGAACTTGCAGTACAATTTAAGCATATAAGCATGGAGTTTCCGGGTGTGCTGGCCAATGACGATATATCGCTGGACATACGCCGCGGCGAAGTTTTTGCGCTTGTTGGAGAGAATGGCGCCGGCAAGACGACGCTTATGAATATCCTCTACGGCATTAACGAACCGACGGACGGCGAGGTGTACATACGCGGGAGAAAGGTAGAAGATTTCAGCCCGAAAACCGCGATAAGCATGGGAGTCGGCATGGTACATCAGCATTTCATGCTCGTCCCGTCGTTCACCGTCGCGCAGAATATCGTGCTCAGCCGCGAGCCGAAGAGGCTCGGAGTGCTGTTTGACAACAGAGCTGCGGAGAAAAAGACACGTGAGCTGTCAGCGCGTTATGGCCTCTCAGTCGATCCGGCCGCCGTGGTAAATGAGATAAGCGTAGGCCTTCAGCAGCGCGTGGAGATACTGAAAACGCTGTACCGCGGTGCGGATATATTGATCCTCGACGAACCTACTGCGGTTCTCACGCCGCAGGAGACGGAAGAGCTTTTTGCCGTTATCCGTAAGGTTGTCCGTGAGCACGGTATGACCGTTATTATCATCACGCACAAGCTCTATGAGGTCATGGCGATCTCTGACCGCGTCGGAGTCATGCGCAAGGGGCGTCTCATAGGTGTGGAGAACACCTGCAATGTTACGGAGCGCGGCCTGGCGTCAATGATGGTCGGCCGTCCGGTGTTGTATGATAAGCTTGAGAAGACCGGCGCTGCCGGTAAAGAGATGATACGAGTTGAAAACCTCACTGTCTGCGATAATCGCGGCCTTCCCGCAGTAAAAGATATGTCGCTCAGCGTCAGGGCGGGGGAGGTGCTCGGCATTGCAGCCATCGAGGGCAACGGACAGAGCGAGCTGCTTGAAGCGATAACCGGTATGCGTCCGGCTGAGGGCGGACGGGTATATGTCTGTATGCAGGACGTTACCGGAAAAAGCCCGGGAGAGATACGCGCCGTCGGCCTTGCGCATATACCTGAGGACAGGCTCTCCACCGGCGTCAGCTGTGCGGCGTCGGTCGCGGATAATCTCATTATGGGCCGTGAGCGGGAAAAGCGTTTCAGCGGCTTTGCCATGCGCAGGAAAACTGCCAATATCCGCGCTTATGCGCAGAAACTGTACGACGGGTTTGACATACGCGGCGCAGGCATAGATGGCGCTGCCGGTTCAATGTCCGGCGGCAACATGCAGAAGGTGGTAGTCGCGCGTGAATTCTCCTTTGACGCGCCGGTATTGGTCATTGCTCAGCCGACGCGCGGCGTGGACGTCGGGGCGATCGAGTTCATACATTCCAGGATCATTGAGAAGCGCAACGAAGGCCGCGCAATACTGCTGTGTTCCGCTGATCTGGATGAGGTTTTCCGGCTCTCGGACAGAATCATCACGATATACGAGGGCAGAATAACAGGTGAGTTTGCAGCCGGAGAGATAAGCAAGGAAGAGATCGGCTACTATATGACCGGCGACAGACAGGAGGCAGCGAAGTGATAAAAGAGAAAAAGAGCCTGAAATCATGGCTTTCAGGCACAGTGAATGTCCGTTATCTTGCCTCGCTTGTTATAAGCGTGCTGCTCGCCTTCGTTATTGGCGGCGTGATCCTCAGGCTCACTGGCTTTGACCCGTTTGAAGCCTACGGCGCGATGATCTCCGGCGCGTTCGACAGTGCGCGCCATGTCGGAGATTTTCTTGAATACGCAATGGTGCTGTGCATATGCGGCCTTGCATGCGTACTCGGCGCGCGTGTAGGTATATTCAACGTCGGCGGTGAGGGACAGCTGCTGCTCGGCGCAATATTTGCCTGTCAGGTCGGTATATGGATGGACGGTATGTCGCCATGGATCGTTATTCCGGCGGCAGCGCTCGCGGCGATGATCGTCGGCGGCCTGTATGCGATGATTCCCGGCGTGCTCAAGGTGAAGGTGAAGGTCAATGAGGTCATAACCACGATCATGCTCAACACGATCGCGGCGTATCTCTGTCAGTACCTCGCCAAGGGGCCGTGGAAGAACGCAAATAAAAACATGGTCGCCGCGACGGAGCAGCTCAATGCACAGTACTGGTTCTCCGGCGTAATAAAGCGCTCCAGCCTGACGACAGCGATATTTGCAGCGGCGGTGATTGCTTTCATAGTCTGGTACGTCATGGAGAAAACCTCAGCGGGATATGAGATGAAAATAACCGGACAGAACCCGCGTTTTGCGAGGTTCTCCGGCTTGAAAACGGACAGCATCATAATAATCTGCATGGTGATCTCCGGCGCGATGTGCGGTCTTGTCGGTATGTTCCGGGTCTACGGCGTGGAGCACCTTTACCGCGACAGCGTGAGCCGTGATTACTATTTTGAAGCGCTGATGGTAGCAATGATTGCGCAATATAGGCCGGTGACTGTCATTTTCCTGTCTCTGTTCTTCGCGGTGCTGAAGATCGGCGCGCAGGGGATGGAGCTTATCGGCGTACCGTCGCAGATATATCTCATCATACAGACTGTCGTTATTTTCTTTATGGCGGCAGAGAGCGGCATAACGGAGTCCATGCGGCAGGAGAAGCGGCGGCGGATAGCCAGACGCGCGGCTGAAGAGAGACTGAAAGGAGCGGAAAAGAATGGATGATCTTACTCATATCCTCGGCAGCATTTTTTCTGCCGGAACGTTCAATGAAATGCTCCGCCGTGCGACGCCTGTTGCGCTCGCCGCTATCGGCGGCTCACTCACCGAACATGCCGGAATAATGAACATCGGCATGGACGGCATGATACTCATGGGCGCGTTTTTCGGCGTCCTCGGCAGCTATCTTTTTTCTTCCGCATGGGCTGGACTGGGCTTTGCACTCATCATGGGCGTACTTGTTGGCCTGTTTTTTGCATTGTTTGTCATCCGCTTCAGATCCGATGAGTTTATAATCGGCTGTGCGCTGAACACATTTGCACTCGGCCTTACTACATATCTCTCACGCTCTATATTCGGAGCAAGCGGCGCAAAGGGCTATCCATCTCTGCCGACGGTACACATCCGGATTCTTGACAGCGTGCCGTTTTTGGGGCAGGTGCTGAACAACCACTCGCTGTTTGTTTACATAACGTGGATTCTGGTGCTGCTGCTCTGGGTGTTTATATATAAAACGCCATACGGCTTCTGGCTGCGCGCATCCGGTGAAAAGCCGGACACTCTGCGCACGGCAGGTATCGAGCCGGAGAGAATGAAGTGGCTTGCGAGCGTGCTTTGCGGAATACTCTGCGGCATAGCGGGGGCGCATCTCTCACTCGGCTATCTCAATGGAACCTTTGCCGAGAATATGAGCAATTCACGCGGATATATTGCCTTTGCCTGCGTTATTTTTGGTGCGGCAAATCCGTCCAAGGCGTACATCGCGGCGCTGATGTTTGGCTTTTTTGACGCTATCGGTCTCAGACTTCAGGATTATGTCAGTTCTGATCTGACAGGCATCATCCCGTATGCAATAACGGTGATCATGATGGTATATGTCGTTGTCAACGCGCAGTACAAAAAGAAAAAAACGCATAAGCAGCTCAAAGGGAGCCGTGCGTGATATAGGCAGTACAGAATAGCAGAATATACGAGCGCCCGCAATAAGCGGGCGCTCGAAGCATGTTGATATGACGTCAGTATGTTTCCTTTTCGGTTACGCAATGCGTCTTTATCTCGCCGACAAGGCTTTGCAGTGCGTTGACGACATGCGGGCGGATGTCGCCGCCGATAAGCACGAGCATTATATCATCGCCGACTTCAAGATGTCCGTCGTTCAGCCACACGCGCACATAATATATGCCCGGCAGCTCGTAGGCTTTTTTGATCGCAGCCTCTACCCCGGCGGCATCATAGGAAAATTCCATGCCGGTTACGGGAGCGGTGTCCGCAGCACCCTGACGAACCATGGCCTTTGCCGTTCGACGCACAGTGCCGTTGTGGAAAAGGAACATCCCGCAGTCTGCGGCCTCAGGAGCAGACTTGGCCTCTTTGAGCCATTCCTCCATTGATGGCATATGTTTTTTATGCCTCTCTGCGGGCTTATTGACGTTTACTGCGGCGCTGGCGGAGAGCATTTCGGCGCCGTGCAGGATCGGTTCGATCACAGCCATCAGATTTTCCCGCGCGGCTTTCTCACTGCCGGGGAGATTGACTATCAGCGAACCGCCGCGGATACCGGCAGCGCCTCTTGACAGGCATCCGCGCGGCGTTATGCGCATGCTGGCCGCACGCATCGCTTCGGGAATACCGCGCGCCTCGCGTTCGACTACGGAGAGCGTGGCTTCGGGCACAATATCGCGCGGTGAGAATGCGGTGCCGCCGACCGTGAGCACGACCGTGATGCCCAGCTTATCCGTGCATTTTCTGAGCTCCGCGGCAATTATATCGAATTCATTTGGAACAACGCTTCTATATTTGATATTCAAACCGTTTTCACCGGCAATGGCGCATACTATGGAGCCGCCGGAATCGGCGCTCCTGCCCTTGAAAACCTTGTCGCTTATAGTTATTACGGCTGTGCTGAAACTCATGCTGTATTCCTCCGTATTGTGTTCTTTTGTTTAGCCAGATTTTTGCGTTATCATATACGCCTGCCGCCGATATATACCTCTCTGAGCTCAAGTTCACTGCCGCATATGACGAAGTCCGCGCGTTTTCCGTCAGTTATTGACCCCACCTTATCGAGACAGCCGAGCTGCCTTGCGGGATTCCATGTAGCAGCTCTTATGGCGTCAGCCTCCGGGACGCCGAATGAAATCGCGCGGCGCATGCATTCATATACATTCGTCGCGGAACCGGCGATAGTGCCGTCTGCAAGTCTGGCAACGCCGCCGGAGAGGAATACATGCTGTCCGCCGAGATCATATTCACCGTCAGGCATGCCGCAGCAGCGCAGTGAATCTGAAATCAGTACTATACGTTCTGCACCGAACATGCGGAACGCGAGACAAACGCACGCGGGATGTACGTGCAGCCCGTCGCTTATCAGCTCTGCGGAGACGCGCGCATCCTCAGCTGCGGCCACGATAGGGCCGGGCCTGCGGTGATGTATGGACGGCATGGCGTTGAAAAGGTGGGTGATATGCGTTGCCCCTGCGTCGATAGCCGCTTTTGCCTGCGTGTAGTCTGCATCTGTGTGAGCAATGGATACTGTGCAGTCAGCCGAGGCCTTTTTTATAAAGCTTAACGCACCCTCAAGCTCCGGCGCAACGTCCGCTATCCTGATAAGGCGGCCGCAGGACTCGTTGAGCTCGTTGAATGCCTCATAGTCCGGCAGACGCAGGTAGTCGGAGTTCTGCGCCCCCTTTCTTGCCTCGCAGAAGAATGGCCCCTCCATGTTGATTCCTCTTATAGCCGCGGCTTTTTCCGGCGCTTCGTTCATGACGGTCTGCGCAGTTTTATATGCCCTGCGCAGCGTATCAAACGGCAGAGTCAGTGACGTCGGCGCAAAGGATGTGATGCCGTTGGCAGCGTAATAGCGCGCCATGTTCACAAGCCCATCGTGGTCACCGTCAGAGAAGTCGGAGCCGGAGTTGCCGTGCGTATGCATGTCTATGAGGCCGGGGATCACCTTTGCGCCGTGCAGATCTATCGCATCCTCGTGCGGCTGGCCGAGAACATCGCAGAAGCGGCCGTCCTCTATTGAAAAAGAACCCTTTACGAAAGTGAAGTTTTCTGTATATATGAGAGCATTTTTGAAATTCATGTCTGTCCTCCGTGTACCATGTCAATTGATGGTATGATAAAATGAGCATTTGTAATATTATTTTAATACCTTGCAGTGCGGAGCGTCAAGTGGACAAATAGGTTTCGCTGTAATTGCCGGCGTTTTTTGACAGCACATTGCCGGGCTGTTGACTTCGTGGTAAAATAATGATAATTTATTATACATATATTACAGGAAACGGAAGAGGGAGACACCAGTGCGCATTTATAAAAAGTGGGTAGGCCGGCAGCCGGACTATGCAGGGGATGTGTATCTTCTCGAATGTACGCAGGAGGAGCAGTTCACGCAGATGTATCCGCTCATCGGACAGCCTGCACTCCACGCGACCAGCGGACAGGACGTTATATTCAGGCTTTATTTTATATGCGAGGACGGGCGCAGGATATTGCCGGTAGACAAGCCTTCCGTGATCAGAGGGGCGTTTTGCGGCGGCAAGTCCCCGCTCGAAAACTGTGAGGAGATCACGGCGCGGCGCATTGAGGAGCTGGTCAAAGCAGATGAGCTTCTGCCGTCGGTGGAGGCAAGTAAGTATCTTTTTGAAGGGAAAACAAAGTAAGTTTATATTGAGGTGTATATATGAAACGAAGCGAGATCAACAAGGCACTGAAAGAAATGGAAGAGATGTGCAGGCAGGAGCACTGCTATCTGCCGCCGTTCTGCGATTTTACGCCGGATCAGTGGCAGCAGATCGGGCATGAGTATGATGAGGTGCGCGACTGCATGCTTGGCTGGGATATAACCGATTACGGCCTTGGCGATTTTGATAAGGTCGGCTTTTCGCTCATTACGATAAGAAACGGAAACCGCAGCATGCCGGAAAAGTACCCAAAGGTATACGCGGAAAAGCTTCTCTATCTGAAAGAAGGGCAGTATGCGCCCAATCACTTCCACTGGTACAAGACCGAAGATATTATAAACCGCGGTGGAGGAAATGTGCTGATACGTGTCTATAACTCGCTGCCGGATGAGGAGATAGACTATTTGTCAGATGTGACCGTGCATACAGACGGCCGCACGTATACTGCTCCGGCAGGAACGCAGATCAGGCTGACCCCCGGCGAGAGCATACATATCCAGCAGTATCTCTATCATGATTTTTCGGTCGAGGCCGGGACAGGGCCGGTGCTTCTCGGCGAGGTCAGCCAGTGCAATGACGACAACACCGACAACCGCTTTAACCCGCCGGTAGGACGCTTTCCGAAAATCGAAGAGGATGAAGCGCCTTACCGTCTGCTGTGCAATGAGTACCCTAAGGCAAAATAATGTGAAAACGTCAGAAGCATTTTGCTTCTGACGTTTTATATGCGGTTTTTCAAAAGCTATATCTGCCGTACAGGAGCGTCGTTGATAAGCGCCAGAACTTCATTTGCTGCCGGCATTGCGGGAATAGCGCCGCGCTTTTGTATGCACAGCGCCGCCTCAGCACAGCCGTACTCGGCGCAGAGCGCTGCTTTATCAAGCGTAAGCGCGGCCGGTTCGACACCGAGGTCAAGGAAATGCTGCAAAAATCCGCCCCAGAAAGCGTCTCCCGCGCCTGTCGTATCAACAGCATTGGCGCGGAAAGCCGGCACAGTGCGCTGCTCTCCGCTGATGCTGACAAGCGCCCCCTTTGAGCCGAGACTTACCGCTGCGCACGTCACTCCGGCGTCGTTCAGACACCTCGCGGCGTCAGAGGGATCAGTGCAGCCTGTCAGAAGCTCGACCTCTTCGTCGGAAATCTTTATCAGATCGGCGTGTGGCAGAAGCGAGCGCATCTGCCGGACGGACTCATCCCTGTTTTCCCACAGGGCAGCGCGGTAGTTGGGATCATACGAAATAACCGCACCGGCTTCTTTTGCCGCTTCTATTGCGCAGAGAGTGGCGCTGCGCGCGGGTTCGTCTGTCATGGAGAGAGAGCCGATGTGCAGTATCTTTGTGCTGCGCAGCAGCTCCATATCAAGTTCGCCGGGGCGCAGCATCGTATCTGCGCCGGGCTTGCGGGCAAAAGAAAAGGTCCGTTCGCCGGAACTGCTCAGTTCAACAAAAGCGAGCGTTGTGAATACAGCCGGATCCTCGACAAGACCGCTCACATCTACGCCTGCATCTTCAAGAGTCCTGCGAAGAAAGGCGCCGTGCATATCACGGCCTACCTTACCGATAAAAGCTGTTTTTTTGCCGAATTTTGCTGCGGCAACGAGCACATTTGCAACGGCTCCGCCGGGATTTTGTTCGAAAAGCCTCATTCCGCTCTCCGAATAGCCGGTTTGAGTAAAATCTATAAGAAGTTCTCCGAGTGCGGTGATGTCGTATTTTTTCATGTCGGTGCTCCTGTGAATTATAAAAATAAGAAAGCGCACGGTACTTTGTTGATTATATATCACCGTTCGAGGTAACACAATAAATTTTTACCGGAATATGCCTGCGTTTTGGATAATAAACGGACGTGAGCGCAAATTTTGGTAAAAGACTGAAAAAATGACCGGCGTGTCTAACTCCGCCAGGCTTGTCATATGATGTACCCAAAGGAGTGATGAGCATGATCAATATAAGGGGCTTTGTACAGAAGAACAGACGGGTGATTTCCGGGATAGGACTGGTGCTTGCCGTCATACTGATATTCTGGGTGGTCAGCAGTCCGGCGATAGTCGGCGCATCGTCGACTACCAGACAGCTGCCCGTTTATTCGGTACAGCGCGATGACAAGGTGGTGGCGCTCTCGTTCGATGCTGCGTGGGGAAATGAGGACACGCAGACGCTTATTGACATACTTGATAAATATGATATTCATGCGACATTCTTCGTAGTTGGTGACTGGGTGGATAAGTATCCGGAATCGGTCAAGGCGCTCAGTGATGCAGGGAATGAAGTCATGAATCACTCGTCGCATCATGCGCACTTTTCTCAGCTCAATGACAGCGAGATCGTGTCGGATATCACGGCGTGCAATGAAAAAATCGCCGCAGTGACGGGGGAGACGCCGGTCCTGTTCCGCTGCCCATACGGCGAATACGACGATCATGTGATCTCGGCGGTAAACGGAATGGGAATGACTGCGGTGCAGTGGGATGTCGACAGCCTTGACTGGAAAGGTATATCTGCTGATGAAATTAAGTCGCGTGTACTCAAAAACATAAGCCCTGGCAGCATAGTGCTGTTCCACAACGCTGCAGAGAACACGCCTCAAGCGCTGCCGGGAATTATCGAGTCGCTCATTGCGGACGGTTACAGGATTGTGCCGATATCTCAGATGCTCCTGAGCGGAGATTATACGATAGATCATACGGGCAGGCAATGTGCGAAATAGAGCAGACCCAAAAAGGCCGGCGCTTTAGCGCCGGCCTTTTACACAGGGAGATGCTTACACCATCTCTTCTGGATGGAATATCTTGTCAAACTCTTCGCCGGAGAGGAAGCCGAGCGATATGCAGGCTTCGCGGAGAGAAATGTTCTCATTGAATGCTTTTTTTGCGGTTTTTGCCGCGTTTTCATAGCCAATATACGGATTCAGGGCCGTGACGAGCATCAGCGAATTGTGCAGATTATGCGCCATCTTCTCGCGGTTTGCGCGTATGCCGGAGGCACAGCGCTTGTCGAACGAGCTTATTGAATCCGCCAGCAGGCGCACAGACTGGAGATAGTTATATATGCACACCGGCATAAATACGTTCAGCTCGAAGTTGCCCTGTGATGCCGCTATACCGACGGCCGCATCGTTGCCCATGACCTGTACGGCGACCATTGTTACGGCCTCGCACTGCGTTGGATTGACCTTGCCGGGCATAATGGATGAGCCGGGCTCGTTCTCGGGGATGAATATCTCGCCGAGACCGTCACGCGGGCCGGAGGCGAGCCAACGTACATCGTTTGCAATCTTCATCATGTCGCAGGCCAGAGCTTTCAGAGCCCCGTGCGAAAATACGAGCTCGTCCTTGGATGTCAGCGCGTGGAATTTGTTAGCGGCGGTGATAAATTTTTGGCCGGTGAGCTTCGATATTTCTTCAGCGACAGCCGTATCAAAGCCGCGCGGCGCATTCAGGCCGGTGCCGACTGCGGTGCCGCCAAGCGCAAGCTGCCTGAGCTCTTCAGATGCAGCCGCGATCATATGGCGGTCACGCTCGAGGCTGCTTCGCCAGCCGGAGATCTCCTGACTGAATGAGATCGGCGTTGCGTCCTGAAGATGTGTGCGGCCGGACTTTACAACACCGTCATTCTCGCGCTCAAGGCGGAGAAAAGTGGAGATAAGGCCGTCTATTGCCGGAAGGAGCTTTCCCTCAACGGCAAGGACTGCCGCAATGTGCATGGCGGTGGGGAAAGTGTCGTTTGACGACTGAGACATGTTTATATCATCGTTCGGATGGAGAAGTTTCCGGCCCGCAAGCTCGTTTGCCCGGTTTGCAATGACTTCGTTTGCGTTCATGTTTGTCTGCGTACCGGAGCCTGTCTGCCAGACCACCAGAGGAAAGTTGTCGTTGAGCCTGCCGGATATGACCTCATCGCATGCAGAGCAGACAGTGGTGAGCTTTTCGGCGGTCATCTTCTCAGGGCGTACACGGTTATTTGCAAGAGCCGCCGCCTTTTTCAATATGCCGAATGCGTGGATGATCTCATCCGGCATTGTCTCCTTACCGGCGCCTATGGGAAAATTCTCAAGACTGCGCTGAGTCTGCGCGCCCCAGTATTTGTCCGCAGGTACCTGTACGTCACCCATGGAGTCATGTTCGATTCTGTATTCCATTTTGAGCTACCTCACTTCATATACGCGCAACTCCGCTGCGGCGTGCGGCCTCAGCGACTGCCGCGGCGACAGCTTTGCCGACACGCGGGTCAAAAGCCCTGGGTATCACATAATCCGCAGACAGTTCCTTGTCTGACACAAGCCCGGCGAGTGCTGCCGCGGCCGCCATCTTCATTTCCTCGTTTATATCGCTCGCGCGCACGTCAAAAGCACCGCGAAATATACCGGGGAAAGCGAGGACGTTGTTTATCTGATTGGGGTAGTCGCTTCTGCCGGTGCAGACGACTGCCGCACCCGCCGCTTTTGCTTCTTCAGGGAAAATTTCGGGCGTTGGGTTCGCGCAGGCAAATATGATGGGATCCTTTGCCATCGAGCGTACCATGCTGCCGGTCAGAAGTCCCGGTGCGGAGACGCCGATGAACACATCCGCACCATTTATTACATCGCTCAGACTGCCGCGAAGTCCGGCAGGATTGGTTATGTGAGACATCTCTTCCTTTATCCAGTTAAGGCCGTCGCGACCCTCCCATATCGCGCCGTGCCGGTCGCAGAGTGTTACATCCTTGTATCCGGCAGAGATGAGCAGCCGCGTGATGGATATTGCGGCGGCGCCAGCCCCGCTCACAATGATTCTGGGATCGGTCTTACCGACAACCTTGAGCGCATTGGTGAGTCCGGCGAGGGATATTACAGCGGTACCGTGCTGATCGTCATGGAATACCGGAATGTCGCATTTTTCCTTTAGCTTCCGTTCTATTTCAAAGCAGCGGGGAGAGGCGATGTCCTCAAGATTTATTCCGCCGAAGGAGCCGGAGATGTTGTACACCGTCTGTACAAATTCGTCGACATTCTTGGTTTTAACACAGAGGGGGAAAGCATCGACGTCTGCAAAGCTCTTGAACAGCACACATTTGCCCTCCATGACGGGCATGCCAGCCTCCGGGCCAATATCGCCGAGACCAAGCACGGCGCTGCCGTCGGTTATGACTGCGCACAGATTCCAGCGGCGCGTCAGCTCATAGCTTCTGTCAATATCCTTTTGAATTTCAAGACAGGGCTGCGCCACGCCCGGAGTATATGCCAGTGACAGTTCGCCCTTTGTTTTCACCGGTACGCGGGAAATTACCTCAATCTTGCCGCCCCACTCCTTGTGAAGCCTCAGTGATTCAGCGGAATAATCCATTTCAAACCTCCAATGAGCCGCAGACTGAACACGCATGCGGCAAAATTCTGCATAAACACAAAAATTATAACATGGTAAAAAACAAACCGCAAGGCAAAGCCTTGCGGTATTGATCTTTTATAGCTGTTCTGTTATTTATGCCGGCCTTGCCAGCCCTGTAGGGAGAAGGGGAGCTCCATCCGGTTTGCTTCAAGCAGCGCCTTATCGCTGAGTATGATACCGGCGTCGCCATCCGCGGCGATCTTCCCGTGTGAGAGCAGGATCACCCGGTCACAGGTATCAAGGATCATATCTAGATCATGCGAAGCAATGAGCTTTGTCTGCGGCAAAGAGTTGACAGTATTTATGACTGCGCGGCGATTGACGGGGTCGAGTGCGGTTGAGGGTTCATCCATCAGTATCACTTCGGGATCCATGGCAAGTATCGTCGCTATTGCGGCCATACGTTTTTCACCGCCGGATATTCTGTGGTTGCTGCGGTGCTTCAGTTCGGTGAGACCAAGCTGAGCAAGAACTTCATCTACGCGTTTATCGGCTTCCTCACGGCTCATTCCGTAGTTAAGCGGCCCGAAGATCATGTCCTCGTATACGGTTGGCATAAACATCTGGTTGTCCGAGTCCTGAAGCACAAAGCCTATCCTGCGCCGGACCTCTGCAAGATTCTTTTTGCAGACTGGGAGGGAGCACACGGAGATATTGCCCTCTCCTGCAATAAGGCCGAGCATCAGCTTCATGATCGTGGATTTGCCGGCGCCGTTGGCGCCGATCAGTCCGACCGATTCCCCGTTGTGTATAGTGAAGCTGAGATCGTCCAGAACGGCGTGTTCACCATCGTAAGAGAAGGAAACGTTTTTAAATTCTATCATTGTTTCACCTCACAAAAAGGCTGCCGAGAAGTACGGCAATGTCAAAGTACCTTGCGCATAGAAAGGCGGCGGAGGCCACAATCATAAAGATGAGATCGCGGATACGGAGAGGCTTTATACCGGCGTAATAGAATTCCCCGCAGAATCCGCGCAGCTGCATGCTGCCGTACAGCTCGGCAGCTCTGTCCATGCTGCGGAGAAGAAGTTGGCCGATAAATGAGCCCCACGCGGAAACATGTATGCCGTTCTGACCGGGGGCACGCAGACGGTACGCGTCCGCCATGACGGCCGCCTCACTGAGCATCAGTCCGATGTAGCGGTAGGTCAGCAGGAGCAGAGTTGTGATCACGGATGGGATGCGCAGCTTTCTCAGCGCGGCACAGAGAGAATCAATAGGTGTTGTTGCTATAAGAAGGAACGAGGCCATCAGCGCAAAAACGCCTTTCAGCATCAGTGTGATCATCGAGACGGTACCGCCGCTTATTATAATATTGCCAAGCTTGATGAGCGGCGCGCGGTCGACAAATGGATTGACAAGGCCGACTGCGCACACCAGCGGCAGGACGAAGCGCAGCCTGTAAAAGCACAGACGCGCGGATATCCCGGCCAGCTGAAATATGAACACGGGATACAACACCATAACGACAAGGCCGCTCAGATCGTACTTTGGAAACGAAACGACCGTAAGGATATATATAATTGTAACGAGAAGCTTACTCAGCGGATGAAGGTCATGCACCGGGGAGCTTTCCGCGGTGAGGATCTCCATTTCACGCAGCTCGTTCTGCGACTGACGTAATCTGTCCATGCTTGCCTCTGAAGATAAAGACTGTAACCGGAGCCTCTGGCACGAGGCTCCGGTCAGATATTTTTATATTTGGCGTTATTTATGTGCCCCGTGCGTTTTCCTGCGGAAAAATCCGCCTGTCAGGCACACGGCAACGGCAAATACGGCGACGATAACCGAACCGACCAGCCCGGAAACACTTGTGCCTGCTGCACTGTCGCTTCCGGCAAAGGAGTAGTCCGGCAGAAAGGCCGTCTTTTCCTGTACGGCCTCAGCCCGCTCGGATGCTCTGCCGGAGAGACCATACGAGTCTTCGGAAAGACCCATGTTCTGACTGTAACCGGCCTCGGTGTTGCCGAACAATGACCACTCGAGACCGTCCGGATTGGAACTGGCGAACAGGCTCAGTCCGCCGCCGATGACAGCAGCCGCAACAGCGAGTACGGCAAGCGTCTTCTTGAGGGAAAATTTGCCTTCATTTTCGGCGGCGCCTGCATCTTCGAGAAGTTCGGCGCGCGCCTCGTAAACAAATATCAGCACGGCCGAGGTGATCAGGCCCTCAACAAGTCCTATCGCAAGGTGAATAGGCTGCATGATGGCAACAAAGGTGCCGAAAGGCAGCTCGGTTATACCGGATGCGGAGGTTTCAAGCACGACGGAGAATGCTCCAAGCTGGAGGGTAACAATGCAGCCGAGTACGGAGGCAAGGATTATCTTGGCACGGCATGCGCCGCGATTGCCGAAAAGATTGCTCCTCATTATTGGACGCCATATAAGATAGTAGCCGACGAAGCAACCATAAAAAGCCATGTTCCAGCAGTTAGCGCCGAGCGCAAGCAGACCGCCGTCAGCAAAGAAAAGGCTTTGTATTGCGAGAATAACGACCATCGAGAGAAAACCGGCCTGAGGTCCCAGCAGAGCGGACAGCAGCATGCCGCCGCAGATATGGCCGGAAGAACCGGTGCCTGGAATGGTGTAGTTTATCATCTGACCGGCAAAGACTAACGCTGATGTCACAGCCATTGTAGGGAGTTTTGCAGAGCTTTCGTCTTTCTTTAGAGTTTTAACGGAAGCGCCGGCAGTTACGGCGGATGCGGCATACATTACAGCAGCCACAGTGGGGGAGAGCAGAGCGTCAGCCATATGCATATAAATACACCTCATTTTTTCGGAATGACATAATATAACAGAATTAGCTGCCGTGCGTAAGCTCCCCGGGGGGATATTTTTTAAAATTTTTATCCCTCCGCTGCGGAATTACCGCGCGGAGGGATGAAAAAGAGATAATATTCAGCGGATGTGAAGCTCATGACAGCAGCCGTTTCCGAGTACGGCCTCGACAGACACCTTGAAGATCTCGAATCGTGCATCAGGCACAAAGGCAAGCACTGTCCCGGCAAAGCCACCGCCATGCACCCTCACAGCGCCATCTCCGTCGAGCAGCTTTCTGCACAGTGCCAGAGTGAATGCCATTTCCTGATGCGAGGGTCTGCCGGCGGGGATAACATTTTGCAGATAAAGCCAAGAAGACAGGCCGGATTCGTTTATGCCTTTGAGGAATGTACAGAAATCACCGTCCGAAAGAGCCTTGACCTGAGCCTGAACGCGCCTGTTTTCGTCAAAGACATGCATCGCACGCAGCACGGCGCGGTCTCCGGCGGCACGGCGGAGCCCAGGAAGTCTGGCGTAGAATTCACACTCATCAACGTCGCGCAGATACTCACGTCCCATGACTGCACAGAGCTTTTTCAGCTCATACGGTATGGCTGAATATTCAGCTGTGAGATCGGAATGGTCTGCGCCGGAGTCGATTATACATAACGTGTACCCGCTGTGGGCAAAATCAAAATCGATTTTTCTGACGATTGGATCTTCAGGACTATTAAAATCAATGTATACGAGGCCGCCGACGCTTGAGGCCATCTGATCCATTAATCCGCACGGTTTGCCGAAATACACATTTTCTGCATACTGACCGGCTTGCGCGATCTCTATAGCTGAGAGACGGCCGTCATAGAAAAGCTCGTTCAATATGCGCCCGATAAGAACCTCAAAGGCGGCTGAGCTTGAAAGACCGGAGCCGGGGAGGACGGTAGAGCTTACCTCAGCATCAAAACCGTGCAGTATGCATCCGCGCTCGGCAAATGCGGCGGCCATACCGCGGACGAGTGCGGCGGTAGTATTCCGTTCATCCTCACGTATTTTAAGATCTCCTGTGTCAATCTCTACCGGGGCATAACCCTCTGAGCGAACCCGGATAATACTGCTGCCGTTGAGTCGGACGTCTGCGCGCGTCTCCATATCCACCGCGGCGGCGAGCACGCAGCCATGCTGGTGATCTGTGTGGTTGCCGCAGATCTCTGTCCTGCCAGAAGCGGAAAAATGAAAAATTCTGTCCATGATGTACCTCCCGAATGCGCGGAATGCGCCTGAGCTTATTTATGGGAATAATTATATACTATGTGTCTGAGATTTGAAAGGGGATTTGTATTCTGAAAACAAATAAGTCTTTCCATATTCAGCATTCACAAAAAAGCGTTCTGCGGCTGTGTGTAAAATCAACTTGAAATGCTCTGCCATCTGTATTATAATAAAACCTACCGTGATGATATGTAAAAGAGGGCGCAATTTGAAATGAATGAAACTGAAAAGACTGCGAGAGTGCTGGCTGTTTGCGTCAGCGAGAAAAAAGGAGAGCAAAAGCATCCGGTGGATGAGATAGAGCTGCGTCCGGATTGGGGCATAGTCGGTGACGCTCATGCAGGCCACTGGCATCGTCAGGTGTCGCTGCTCGGACAGGAGAGTGTGGACGCGCTTCAGGAGAAGCTAGGCGGTTTCAGACTCAGACCGGGCGATTTTGCAGAAAATATTCTTGTCGAGGGAATAACTCTTTATAAGCTGCCGGTCGGGGCGCGTCTTGCACTCGGAGAGAAGGCGGTCGGAGAGGTCACACAGATCGGCAAAGAATGTCATAATGACTGTGCGATACGGCGCAAGGCGGGGGACTGCGTTATGCCGCGCGAAGGCATATTTGTCAAAATACTCGCCGGAGGCACACTGAAAGCCGGAGACACAGTGCGCGTGATCGGATGAATACTTAAAGGGAGCTTTCAAAGGAAATGTTGCAAAACTGAAAGCTCCCGTTTATAATATGCGTTGTATCCAGAGCACCGCCGCTGGCGGTATTTTTTCAAAGAGCTGGTTAAATACATCTAATCAATGTGGAGGATAAAAAATGCCGCCCGATTGTCATGAAAAGAAAATGTACGGTAAGGACACGGATGTGCTTTGCCGGGCGGAAAATCATACGGTCTACAGGCTTGGCGGAACTGACGGCGATGTGACTGTAACGGCTTATCCGGTTTTTCCGGGAATAGAGATACTTTATAACGATGTCCATGCAACAATGCGCGTTATGGAGCTTGCACAGGAGCCGAAAGTGATTGAAATAAACCACTGCCTCGAGGGCCGCATAGAGTATCAGTTCGGCAGCGAGTTTTATTTTCTCGCGCCTGGTGATATGTCGATCGCACGGCGCGGCGCTTCCGGCGGTATGGCGGGTTTCCCTACGGGGCATTATCACGGCATTACCGTCACAATAGACCCGGATGCGGCGCCTGAGTGCCTGTCCTGCTTCCTGCAGGATGTAAACGTCTGCCCAAGCGCTATAATTGAGCGCTTCTGCTCTGATTCAAACTATTTTACGGCGCGCTCATCTCCGCAGGTAAAGCATATTTTTTCGGAATTGTATTCTGTGCCGGAAAATGTGAGAAAGGGATATTTCAAGGTCAAGATTCTGGAACTGCTGCTTTTCCTCAGTGCCTTTCCGATAGACAGCGAGCCTGCCGGACGCAGCTATACGAGAGGACAGGTGCTGCTTGCAAAAAAAGTAAGCGATTACCTGCTGACGAATACAGAGCGCAATTTCACACTACAGGAGTTGTCTGCTCACTTCGGCGCATCACCGTCGATGATAAATAAAAGCTTTCGCGGCGTGTTCGGCATGTCGCCCGCGGCCTTTCTGCGTGCGCAGAAAATGCATGGCGCGGCAGAACAGCTGAGGAGCACGGATCGTACTGTCCTTGATATAGCAGGGCAGTTCGGCTATGACAACGCCAGTAAGTTTGCAAAAGCATTCCGTGACATCATAGGCGTCCCTCCGAACGCATACAGAAATGGAGCTGAAAAGGACAGCTGTGCGCCCGGATAAGAAACTGTTTTGGAGTCATATCCGCGCGTTTTGGAGCGGATATGACTCTGATTTTTGCATATAATTATCTCGCAAGGCAGATGAAACATATGAAGTGAACACAAGTTGAAGCACTCTAACCTGTAAAAGGAGCAAACGCATGTCTGATGATTTCATAATCGAGCAGTGCGCGCCAACGTTGGCGGGCATAAAGACGGGGAATCTTTTTAGCTGCGCATATAGCTCCAGAGAAGAGCTGCTTTCCTATGTGCGGGAGCTGAACAGACGGCTCGTTCCGAAAGGACTGTGTCTGCTGCCGATGCGCTACTCAGAAAAACGTGTCCTGCTGTATCTATACAGACCGACACAGCTCAAGCGTGATTTGCAGAATGAGTATGCAGCGCAGATGCTGCGTGATGCGGGCTATAGTTGCGCAAGCTGTGACCAGTGTGTTGTGAGGCTTATCCGGCGCTTGCGCGAAAACGCTGAATTCCCGCACGAGATAGGGCTGTTTCTCAGCTACCCGCCGGAAGACGTCAAGGGATTTATTGAACACAAGGCCGGGAACTTCAAATATTCCGGACTGTGGAAGGTCTACGGAGACGAGGAAAAGGCGCGCTCGCTTTTCGCAAAATACAAAAAGTGCACTGAAATCTACTGTCAGCTCGCAGAGACGGGCGCAAGCGTTGAACAGCTTGCTGTGGCAGTTTGATTATATAAGCGAATGAAAGGATGATACCAATATGAAAAAAGCAGCAGTTATTTATTGGAGCGGCACCGGCAACACAGAGACCATGGCAAACGCGGTCCTGAAAGGCATGAGAACGGTCAATCCGGGCGCGGAAATTTATACGCCCTCCGATGTTACGGCTTCTGTTATAGATTCACTTGAAGCAATCGCATTTGGCTGCCCCGCTATGGGTTCCGAATCTCTGGAGGATGGCGAGTTTGCCCCGATGTTTGATGATTTCAAGGGCAAGCTGGCTGGCAAGAAGGTCGCGCTTTTTGGCTCATACGGCTGGGGCGACGGCGAATGGGTGCGCACTTGGGAGGATGATTGCCGCAGCGCAGGCATTACACTTGCAGCCGACAGCGTTGTTTGCTGCGAAGCTCCCGATGATGCCGGTCTTGAGGCTTGCAAAGAGCTCGGCAAGACCCTTGCGGGCTGATCCGGACACAGCATAATTCTGATACGATAGATCTTTCAAATACTTCCACACCTTTGTCAAGCAGCCGGATTTATGTCCGGCTGTTTGATTTTTGTAAAAGGGAAACCACGCGTCTAACGCGTGGTTTCCCTTTTACAAAAATCTGCCGCAAGCGAAATGACGCTTGCGGCGGTGCATCTGCATTAGAGATCGTCTCTTATGAAGTTCGTGAAATCGATCTTCTCCTGCTCTGGCAGGGCGATACCGGCCTTTTCGCCGGCCTGCTTGCACTTTAGGAACCACGCCATGTTCTTGCCGAGGATGCGCATGATCTGCATACCCTCCCTGTCCTTTTTCAGTTCCTCAGGATTTGCGCCGAAGGCCATGTTCCAGCAACGCGAGGTAATGATGGGCATCTGCATAAGCCCGAAATACTTGTTTATCTGAGCCCATGTCACGGTCGTTCCGGCACGGCGCGCAGTAACTACCGCTGCTGCGGGCTTGAGCAGGAAGTTGTTCAGTCCGCCGCAGAAATCCGCATAGAACACGCGGTCAAGAAACGCGCTCATCGCACCGGCGGCGCTTGCCCAATGCACGGGCGTACCGAATACGAAACCGTCATAGTCCCTGGCGATGCTGAGGAACTCATTGACCTTGTCGTCAAAGACGCAACGGTGCTTTTTTGCGCAGCCGTGGCAGCCGATGCAGCCGCCGATGGGCTTGTTGCCTATCCAGAAAAAGTCGGTATCAATGCCCTCGGCATTCAGCGCTGAGGCGACCTCACACAGCGCAGTGTAAACGCAGCCCTCCTTGTGCGGGCTGCCGACTACCATAAGAACTTTCATTTTATTGACCTCCATTATACTGTTGTTCAGATCGATTTTCCAAGTGCGGCGGCCTCGCGGCGGGTCGTGACCATGCCGCCGTAGCTCATGCCGTAGAGCGCGGCAAAGCGCTTCATTGTGTGCTCTCCGGCTTCGAGCATCCATTTCTCGGGTGCTCCGCCCTGAAACATGAAGTACAGCTTACGTCCGGCAAGCTCGCCCTCATCGACTGCACCGTAAAAACGGTCGAGCACGTTGCGGACGCTGCCGCAGATATTGTGCCAGTATACGGGTGAGCCGACGACGATAATGTCGGCCTTTTTCATTTCGGCGATGACATTGCCAAGTCCGTCACCCGCGAGCTGCTGACCGTAGCTGCCGATGGTGCAGTCCGTCAGCATCAGGGTCTTATAGTCTTTGCCCGCCAGCAGCTCGGCCGCGAGCGCGGCGGTATTGCCGTTTTTGTTCGGGCTGCCGTTAATAAAAAGAATGTTCATTTCTGTGTCCTCCGGATATTGTTTTTATTTTCAGGCCGCTTTTTAAGCAGCGTCATTACTATGTTCCCTATATACGCGAACATCCACATGACCGCGATATAGTCCAGAAAGAAGAATATGACCGGCTCACTGTAATCAAAGAAAACAAAGTGGCTTATGAGGAACATATACTGCCAGATACTGCGCTTATAGAAGGCACAGACACCGTAGATCGCGGCGGCAAGCCCGACGGGCCGCAGTACTCCGTCCGGGAGATGCACATGCTGCCGGAGGAGGACTCGCCGAACCACATCATGTCGTAGCCTGGCATGACCATCATCAGCGGGTACTTTTTCGCGGGATCATAGTTTTCAGGGATGTAAAAGCTGTAATGAATGTCGCCCTCCGCGCCGGTGAGTATATGTTTGAATTTGTGGGTGAAGAAAAATAAGACACGCTCAAAACGGATATATGAGAAAGCGGCAGTTTCTTCGCGAATATGAAAAATTTACATCTCTTTTTTATGAATATAGAAAACCTGAGTGCAAAAGATAAGTTCGGGCAAAAACCCGAATAGAGAAAAAGGAGATGTAAACTATGTCTACCAATTCCAGTAATCATCTTGTAAACCCCGCTGCACGTGAGGCAATGGATAAGTTCAAGATGGAGGCCGCTTCTGAAGTCGGCGTTAACCTGAAGAATGGCTACAACGGCGACCTCACAAGCCGCCAGGCTGGTTCTGTCGGCGGCCAGATGGTCAAGAAAATGATCGAGGCCTACGAGAACGGCATGAAGTAAATCCGGCAAAGATCCAGAAACCGCAGGAGAGTATTCTCCTGCGGCTTTTTTTGCAGACTGGTTGCCTGCCACCGCCTTGACACGTATGACATATTCTAATAAAATATAGGAAAGTAACGGACAGGGGAGGACTTCGTATGAAGATTCTGCTTTTAAGCTGCAGCACCGGAGAAGGACACAATCACTGTGCGCTGGCCGTAAAGGAAGCGCTGGAGGCGCGCGGGCATGAGACGGAGTTTCTTGATATGCTCCATATGTTCGGGGAGACCGGACCGCTGAGCTTTGACAGAGTGCTCAACCGTATATCCTCCAAGACGCCGGAAGTGTTCGGTATGATGTATCATGCGGGCGCAATGTACAGTGCAACGGGCGTGACCTCGCCTGTGTATCTTGCAAACATCAGGCATGCGCGGCAGCTCGATGAATTTATACGGAGCCGGGGGTATGATGCTGTGGTGTGTTCGCATCTCTTCCCGATGGAGACGCTCACATTCCTGCGCCGTCACGAGCGAAGCGCGGTCCGCTGCTATGGTGTCCTTTCCGATTATACCTGCATACCGTTCCTTGCTGAGACGGAGCTTGACGGATACTTTCTGCCGCACCCGGAGGTTAAGGCGGCGTGCATGGCGGCAGGTATGCCAGCGGACAGGCTTATTGTGACCGGTATGCCGGTGGCTGCAAAATTCAGAGAGAAGCTGAGCCGACCGGAAGCGCGTGAAATACTCGGCCTGCCGCAGGACAAAAAAATATACCTTATTATGACCGGCGGGATAGGCTGCGGCGATGCGGTCGCGCTATGCGACACAATCCGCCGTGTACCGGACGACGATTCACTGCTGTGCGTCCTGCCGGGGAGGAATGAAGAGCTTCGGACGGCGTTGGAGGCAAAATACACCGGGCAGAATGTCATGGCCGTCCCATTTACGGATAAAGTAGCGGTGTACATGCACGCGGCCGATGTGCTACTGTCCAAGGCCGGTGGAATATCCAGTTCAGAGGCTGCGGTGCTCGGAGTGCCGCTGGTGCACACGATGGCGATACCGGGCGTCGAAACGCTGAACGCGAAATTTTTTGCCGCGCACGGCATGTCGTACTTTGCAGGAAACGCCGATGAAGCGGCTCGTTTTGCTGACAGGCTCATTTATGACGCAGCAGCTGCGCGGCGAATGCGTGCAGCGCAGGACAGCTGTCTGCCGAAAAACGGTGCAGAGCGTATTACCGCCTGTATTGAGAATGATAAATGATTATTGAATTTGAATGACGCCGTGTTATAATGTTCAGAGAAATTTCGTCTCCGGGGGCAATCGGATGAACAAAAAACGCACGGCAAAGATCATAATTTATTTATGCCTTACGCTTCTTGTGATGAGTTTGATATTTTACTTTTCATCACAGAGCGGGGATAGGTCGCAGTCACAGAGCGACGGATTTCTCGGCTCCATAAAGGAGCTTATGAAGCTGCTGCCACCGCTGACGGGAGAAGGTCCAGAGCACGATGTGCGCAAATATGCGCATATGTTTGAGTATTTTGCGCTTGGAGTCAGCTGCTTCGGCCTGCTGGCGGAGCTTTTTCTGCACAGCACGCAGCGTTATGCGGCTGCGGCGTTGGCTGCATATGTTTTCTGCCTGCTGTACGCGTGTTCGGATGAGTTCCATCAGTATTTTATCCCGGGCAGATCGGCACAGTTCAGCGATGTGCTGGTCGACTCTGTGGGAGCTGCTGCCGGCGTCATGCTTATGCTTGCAGTAAGTCTTTTAATTGCATCAAGGAAAAGGAGAAGCGCCGATGAGTAAGCATCTTCAGCAGAAAGAGAGACATCTGAAAATGCCGGAAATCAGGAAGCCGAGGCGCGCTGCAAAGGCGAACCGGCTTGCGGCAAGAGAACACCCGGATTTTGGGTTTACAAAGCGCAACATAATAGAAACTTTACTTTCTGCGGCGCTTTATATAGGAGCGTGTTTTACGCATTTTGACGGTTGGATCAGCCTCGCGGTTTTTGCGGTACCGTTTCTCGCTGCGGTCTATACCGTGGCTGTACGGGCGGCCGAAGAGGCTGCGGCAGGCGATTATCTCAATGAGAGTATTCTCGTGATTGCGGCGGCTGTAGCTGCTTTTGCATTAGGGCAGTTCAGTGCAGGCGCGGTCGTGATGGTGCTGTACCGTGTCGGAAAGCTGCTTGAAGCAGCGGCAGTGAATACGAGCCGCAAAATCTATGCCGAGATGAAAAAGCGCCTGCCTGACAGCATAAATGTTGAGACTGAAGCCGGGCTGGAGAAAATGCATCCGCAGGAGGCCGGGGTCGATGACATTTTTGTAGCTGCGCCCGGAGAAATGCTCGCACTCGACGGCATTGTGATTGAGGGGATGAGTTCGCTCGACATTTCAATGCTGACTGGAGAGACAGAGAATATCACCGTTGCGCCCGGCAGCAGGGCAATATCCGGCTGCATCAATGTCTCTGCGCCGCTGCGCATAAGAGCGGAAACTATTTTTGCGGAGTCGACTGCTGCAAAAATATGCGCTGCGCTTGAAAATGTGCAGAAATACAAGTCCAACCACGAAAAATATATAGAGCGCTTTGAGCGAATATATACGCCGGCGGCTGCCGCGATGGCACTTCTCATTGCGCTCCTGCCGCCGATATTCAACGGCGAATGGAGAACGTGGATAAGCCGGGGCGTTGTAATTCTTGTGCTTTCCAATACGGCAGCGCTCAGCGTGACGGCGGCGCTCTCATACCTTGGTGCAGCGGCGATAGCGGCAAAATGCGGCATCGTTATAAAAGGTACCCGCTTTGTAGAAGCCCTGTCCAGAGCAAAAACGATGGTTTTCAACAAGACCGGGACTATCACCGAGGGTAAATATACCGTGCTGGATGTTGTACCGCGGGATAAAATGACCGATTATGAGCTGCTATGCATTGCGGCTGCGGCCGAACAGCAGTCTGAACACCCTATCGCAAAGGCAATATGCGCTGCTTGCGGCGGCTTTGAGCGAGAGGTCGAGGGAGAAGTAAAAACGGAGAACATTCCCGGCAGGGGAGTAAGCTCTGTTGTGCGTGGAAAGCATGTATATGTTGGCAATGCGGCACTTCTGGAGGAGCACGGCATACACTGTGATATTCCTAAGCGCGGCGGCGCGGCGATCCATGTCGCGGTCGATGACGTGTACTGCGGGTACATCATAGTCAGCGACAGGGTCAGGGAAGGCGCTTTTGATTGCCTTGAAGAGCTCAGAGTGCTGGGTGTTCAGAATACCGTTATGCTCACGTCGGATGTGCGCTCGATAGCGAGGCCGGTCGCGGCGTCGCTCAACTTTGAAATGGTGAAGCCGGAGCTTATGCCGGAGGGCAAAGTTTCCGCTGTGGAATATCTGCGTGCGACGAAGCCGGACAGGACGAGCCTTGCCTATATCTGCGACAGAGCAAGTGATGCGGATGTGCTGGAGAGAGCCGATGTCGGCGTGACACTGGCGGCTCTCGGCTCTGACGCGGCATTTGACTCTGCCGATGTGCTTATCATGGCCGACGAGCTGCGCAAGCTCCCGGAGTCCGTGCGCATATGCCGGCAGGCGGCTGATGCGGCATGGCAGAACAGCGCCGTATTTGCCGGGGCGAGACTGCTTCTTTTAATACTCGGCGTTTCCGGCGCTCTGTCAATATCCGGCGCCGCAGCGGCGGACTTTATAGTTTCCGTGCTTATGTTTGCAAACTCATACAGGACCATTTTCAGAAAATATCAGATAGTGAGGGATAAAAAATGAACAAAACAGTGGAAGACATTATAAGCCGCCGCAGTATCCGCCGTTATAAATCTGAGCAGATAACGCGCGAGGAGCTGGACACCGTCCTGCGGGCGGGCATGGCCGCGCCGACAGCAAAAAATTTGCAGTCCCCGATCATTGTTGCCGTGCAGAATAAGGCTGACATTGAGTATATGTCAAAGCTCAACGCAGCTGTTATGGGTGTCTCTGCCGACCCGTTTTACGGCGCGCCGACTGTTCTGGTCGTTCTGGCCGATGCAGACAACCCGAATGCGGTTGCGGACGGCAGCCTTGTGATGGGCAACATGATGAATGCCGCCCATGCCATCGGTCTCGGCTCATGCTGGGTAAATCGTGCCCGTGAAGTATTCGACAGTGATGAGGGCAAGGCTCTGCTGAAAAAATGGGGAATCGACGGAAATTATATAGGCGTCGGCAACTGCATACTCGGCTATGCGGATGAAAAGCCGGAGATGAAGCCGCGCAAGGAAAACTATGTCTATTACGTGCGCTGATCCGGTATGAATACCTACGATTTTGACAAGACGATATGTGTGAAGGACAGCTCCGTCACATTTTATAAATACTGCCTGAAAAAATATCCTGCTGCCGTCTGGCGCACGATCCCGGCCACACTGCGGAAAGCGGCGGCGTATATCGCCGGCAGAATAAGCACGAAAGAACTCAAGGAGCAGCTTTTTTCATTCCTGAGATATATTGACGATATAGATTCCGTCGTTTCTGATTTTTGGCAGGAAAAGTTTTACATGGTTGGCGACTGGTATCTCAGGCAGAAGAGGGACGACGATATTATAATATCCGCGTCTCCGGAATTTCTGGTAGCTCCGGCGGCGGCGCGCCTCGGCGTTGGACTTATCGGCACGGTCATGGATAAAAAGACCGGACGTATCACTGGCGAGAACTGCCATGACAGCGAAAAGGTAAAGCGCTTTTATGCACAGTACCCAGATGCGCATACTGAGTGCTTTTACTCGGATTCTCTCTCAGACTCTCCGATGGCTGAAATCGCGGACAAAGCTTACCTTGTTAAGAACGGAACGCTCAGCCCGTGGCCGGGAAAATGACGGGATTCAGACAAGGTGGAGTATTACTGCTTATAAGCAAGAAAATAAAAAACGCTGGACAGCGAAAAAGCTGTTCAGCGTTTTTGTTTTTTAATCATTGAAATCGGGGATAAAGTCAGTCCTGACACCCATTGCGTGGAGCCTGACTTTCATCTGACTGGGCTTTTTATTGTACATGGCGGTACGCAGCTCATCGTCAGGAACAAACTGATAATATGTTGCGCAGAAAGAGTCGAACATCTGGCGGCACTTTGGCGTGAATTTTTTTATCAGGATCACAAAGCACACAAGCGCGCCGACAAAGAAGCTGATTATAAGATAGGGCTTGCAGAAACGGAATATGATGAAGCAGACGGCCGCAATGAATATTCCGCAGACCACGACCGAGATAACGGTGTATTTTACGGCTGCCTTGTGGATCAAATCCTCAGCGGAATCCCTCATGCGTTTTATCAAAGGGAACGCGACCGTAAAGTTGAAAAGAAACTGCCTTACGAACAGGAAAAACCAGAGCCATCCGGCAAGAAAAAGTGCGCCGGACCATAAAACCTTCATTTCCATAGTCTATCTCCATTCTCTGCTCCGATTCAAAGCCGGAGCAAACATCCTGTCGATATAGTAGCACATATCGGCATTAGATTCAAGAATATTTCTGATCCGCCGGCATAGATTTGGAGTAAGGAATATGGAAGTGAGAAAATGAACTATGTAAGCACGGCGCTTGGACTGCTGCCGGACAGGCTGTGTCCTGAGCGCGGCAGATACTTGAGGCTCCCCATTGAGGAGATAAGACTGAGAACGGGAAGAATACCAATGGCGTTCATTGACGGCGAGGAAAGGAGCCTGTCCGATACCTCGCTTGAACAGCATGACATAATGCGCGTGCTGGAAAAGGCTACAGGAGCGTCGCTGCATACGGCGATGCCGGCACTGTGCGGCGGATATATAAGCTTTAAGGGAATCCGGATAGGCGTATGCGGCACGGCAGTGGTGAAAAACGGCGCTGTAAGCGGCTTCAGATGCTTCAGCTCCGTCAATATACGCATACCGGCAGAATTTACCGGAGACATTGACGGTATATTGCCTGAGATCAACGCCGGGGGCTTTTCTAATACGCTGATAATATCTCCGCCGGGCGGCGGCAAAACTACCGTCCTGAGAGAAATAATACGCAGGCTGTCTGAATCCGGCAGGCGTATCTCTGTTATAGATGAGCGCTGCGAGCTTTCCGCCACAGATGGGACGGAACCGGGGTTTGATCTTGGTGCACACAGCGACGTGATGCTGGGTATGAAGAAAAACCCGGGGGCGTTAATGATGCTGCGCGGTATGAACCCTGAGATCATTGCGATGGACGAGATAACGGAGACCGAGGACATTATGGCCATACGGGAGGTGAGCGGCTGCGGAGTTGGGATATTAGCAACGGCTCACGCGGCCTCAGCAGAGGCTATGAAAAAGAGAGAGCTGTATCGTCAGCTGCTGGACGAACATATATTTGAGTATGCCGTGGAGATAGAAGGGGCGGGCCGGGAGAGAAGGTATATATGCCGCAGGCTGGAGGTATGAAAATATTGGGCGCTGTTATGGCGCTTGCAGCCAGCGGCATGATCGGATTTATACGTATAGCGGCCGGACGCAGCAGGAAAGATACGCTCGAGGCTTTTACCGGTGCGCTTATTCTTATGAAAGGCGAATTGAGCGCGCGGCTCACGCCGCTCCCGGAGCTGACGGAGTATCTGGCGATGAACAGCTGCGCAGGCGCGGGCAGATTTTTCCGCGTGCTGTCAGAGCGTATAGTACAGCTCGGCCGGCGCGAACTGGCTGAATTATGGACGGAGACCGCAAGGGATACGCTAACAATGCTCAGCGCGGACGAGCTTGACGAGATCATGCGCCTTGGCGGAGTGCTTGGACGGTGCGAGCTTGACATGCAGCTTACGGCGATCGACAGATGTACTGCACATTTAGACCGCGCGCTTACGCGCGTAAGAGCGGAATATCCACAGCTTTGCAGACTGTCTATCGGGCTTCCGGCAGCTGCGGGACTGATGCTGGTAATCGTGTTATTTTAGGAGAAAACACCATGGATGTTGACCTGATTTTCAAAATCGCGGCAGTTGGTATTCTGGTTGCTGTTTTAAATATCCTTCTCCAGCGTTCGGGACGGGACGAGCAGGCGCTTATGACCACGATAACGGCGCTTGTAGTGGTTTTAATGGTGGTGGTGCAGAAAATAAGCGAGCTTTTTGCGCTTATCAAGTCACTTTTCAGCCTGTAGCTATGGAACTGATATTCAAAGCAACGGCAGTGTCGCTTATGGCGGCCGTCGTCGGCCTGATAATAAGGCGCTATAACCCGGAAATATCCGTCCTGTTGAGTTCATGTACAGTAGTAATGATAGGTATTGCCGCCATGAGCTTTGCCGGAGAGCTGAAAACTTTCGTGAAGAGCGTGAAAACGATCGTAGGCACTTCGGATGTGCTTATCGCGCCGATACTGAAATGCGTTGCAATAGCTATCGTCACAAAGCTCACCGCAGAGCTGTGCAAGGACTCGTCGCAGAGTGCGAGCGCAGCGGCGGTCGAACTGGCTGGTACCGTGTGCGCGATGAGTGTGGCGATGCCACTTATAATGAGTGTACTGAAGATGATAGGAGGCATGGTGTGAAAAAAGCAGTCATAACGCTGCTGCTTGTTATCCTGCTTGCTCCGTTCATGGCTACTTGCTGCTATGCGGACGGACTCACCGGCAAGGCGATGGAGATAACCGGCATAAACCAGCTGGAAGACGCATTGCCGGGAGATGCGCGCGAGATAAGCGGAAAACTTGACGGAAACGGGACGTATGACGCCGGCGGCGCGCTTGCACGTCTGTGGCGAAAAATAATTGTAAGTATATCCGACGAGATAAAAGGCAACGTCAGGAATACGGCAGCCATTGTTGCGATAGCGCTTGCCTCATCGCTGGCAGGAACGCTGACGCAGGATAAGAGCATACAGGGATATATAAATGTGGCCGGCGTGTGCGCGGCAGCAGGGCTGCTGACGGGAGGCTTCGACGGAATAGTTTCGCAGACCTCAGACGCGCTGACAACCATGTCCGATTATTCAAGAGCCGCACTGCCGGCAGTGTTCTCGGCAGCCGCGGCCTGCGGCGCAGTCGTTTCGGCTTCTGCGCGTTATGCAGCGGTGTGCATGGCGATAGACGTTCTGATGAACATGGCGCGCAGCGTCGTAATACCGCTTACATACGCTTTTCTTGCGCTTGCACTGTGCGTGAGCATTTTTGATAACCCGCTGCTCAAAACATGCCAGCGTTTTGTGAAATGGCTTGCAACGACATTCATGACCGGCTTCACGATAATTTTCAGCGGCTATATTGGCCTGACGGGTATTGTCACGGGCAGCGCGGACGCGGTGGCGGTCAGAACGGCAAGAACTGTGATCTCAACGACGCTGCCGGTGGTAGGCGGGATAATATCGGATGCGGCATCCACCGTGCTGGCCGCGGCGGGGATGATAAAAAATTCGGCCGGAGCACTCAGCCTTGTGGCGGTATGCGCACTGTGCGCGGGGCCGTTTGTCATGCTGTCTGTAAAAATGCTTTTGTTCCGCGCGGCTGCTGCGGCCTGCGATATGGTGCCGAACGCGAAGCTGTCAGGATTTATAAACGATGTCGGCACGGCGCTGAGCATGCTGCTGGGGCTTGTGGGCTGCTGTGCGATAATGCTGTTCATTTCATTTACGGCGGCAATAAAGGTGGTGACGGTATGATGTCCGGCGTTATAAGAGAGATATGCGCGCTGTCCATTCTGTGCGGCGTGGCAATGAGCATCACGCCGGAGGGCGGCGTAAAGCGCGTGATGGGAATACTCAGCTCGGCTGTTCTGCTCATAGCCATATTGACGCCGGTACGTCAGTTCGATTTTGAAAGCTACGCGTTGGAGCTTGCAAAGTACAAAAACAGCGAGGCTGCGCTCTCGGCAAGGGGCGAGGATATAAACGAACGGCTGAACAGACTTGTCATAGAGGACGAATATCAAGCATATATTATGGACAAAGCCAGAAAAACCGGCATTGAAGTAAAGGAGGCAGATGTTGAGGTACAGTGGAGCACAGAAGGTGTTTGGGTCCCGTATTCGGCAGAAATCATATCGGATGCGCCTCCGGAGATGAGAGGGAAACTTACGGAAGCGATAAGATCCGAGCTTGGAATACCTGAGGAGAGAGTGACATGGAACGGCGATGAGTGAACTGAAGGAAAAGATGTCAAAGCTCGATAAATTCAAATATCCGCTGATTATACTGATCCTGGGCGTGATCCTTATGCTTTTGCCGGGAAAGAGCGTGTATACCGACAGCTCCGAAAAGGCCGATTCCCCGCTGAAAGAAGTGCTGACATGTACTCAGGGAGTGGGAAGAGCTGCGGTGATCGTCTCAGAAAACGGCGTGGTCGTTGTGTGCGACGGCGCGTCAGATGCAAAGGTGCGGCTTGATATTATCCGGGCAGTCAGCTCATATACTGGTTTCGGCTCAGATAAAATAACGATACTGAAAATGACTGAATGAATATTTGGGAGGAGCATGCAGCTTTATGAAAAACAGGAAAAGAAACATCACGATGATAGCCGTGCTTTTGTTTGTAGGCGCGGCGGTAGCGCTCAACTGGTCGTATAACAACAGATGGGGTACGCCCGACGCGGAAATGGTCGCGGCAGAGGACGAGGCAATGCTCAACGCAAATGCGGAATCCGCCGCAAGCAAACAGGCGACGGGTTCTGAGTATTTTGCCGAGGCGAGACTGACAAGGCAGGTGTCACGTGATGAGGCACTTGAGCTTTTGCAGACTGCGGCGACCGCCGAAACAGCGTCTCAGGAGACGATAGACAGTGCGATGAACGCAATTTCAGTCATGGCGACGAACTCCATGCAGGAGGCGCAGATAGAAAATCTCCTGATCGCCAAGGAGTTTACTGACTGCGTTGTCTACATAGGCAATGACACGATAACCGTTGCGGTACCGGCACCTGAGGAGGGGCTGAGTGAAGAGGCCGTTGCAAGAATAACCGACATCATATGTTCGGAAACGCCGTATCAGGCGGCCCAGCTGAGTATAATTGAAGTGAAATCATAAGGCAGTCAGGCACACGCTCAGAACGTGTGCCTGATTTTTTGCATAAAAAATGTATTTTTCATTATTTGTCTTTATTTTTCCTGCATAACGTGGTAAAATACTCTGACACAATCATAGGAGGATATACCATGGGCGAAAATTACATTACCTGTCAGGAAGCAAACGGCAGCATAAATATTTCAGAGGAAGTCATATCCACTCTTGTGAGAGCGGCAGTTACGCAGGTTGAAGGCGTTGCAGGCCTTTCAAATACCTCCGGAGCTGAGCTTGTTGAGCTTATCGGCATAAAGAGCCTTTCCAAGGGGATCAAGGTTCAGTTCGATGATGCAAAGATCATAGTAGATGCGATCATAACCGTGTCTTACGGCTATAATATTGTCAATGTCGCAAAGACCGTGCAGGAAGAAGTGCTCAGCGCTGTTCAGGCTGCGACCGGTATGGATAAGGCGGAAGTAAATGTCCATGTCTCCGGCGTCGCATTTGATAAATAAGACGCGGAGGGGTTAGGGATGACAAGAACCACAGCCAGAGAGATAGCTATACAGCTTGGGTTTGCGGCAGCAGCCGGCGGAGTAGAGCCGCAGGAGCTTTTTGACAGCTTCTTTTCCAGAGAGCACTATGATACACTTGCCGCTGAGGATGAGCTTTACAGCGAATATCCTGACAAGAAACAGCTCGGCTATATCCGCCGCCTGACGGAGCTTATGGCCGAAAAGCGCGGCGAGATAGACGAGTATATTGAGCGCTATGCAAGGGGCTGGAAGAGCGTGCGCATGTCCAGAACCGCACTCGCAGTTATGCGCTGCGCAGTGTGTGAGATCCTGTATATGGACGATGTACCGGCATCGGCTGCAATAAATGAGGCCGTGGAGCTCGACAAGGGCTATGACGAGCCGGAAACAGTTGCGTTTGTAAACGGCGTTCTTGGCGGCTTCATGAGGGGCGAGTTTGCAGCAGAGACGGAACCGGCAGCGGAAATGGAGACTGCCGAGCCGGCAGAAGAGGACGGAACGAAAGAATAAGCATGGAGAATACTACCCTTACAGTCACACAGCTCAACAATAGAATAAAGGGCCTTATCGACATGGACCCGGCGCTTGCTGATGTTTGCGTAAGGGGAGAGCTTTCCAATTACAAGATATACCCATCCGGGCACCATTATTTTACGCTGAAAGACAGCGAGAGCAGTATCCGCTGCGTCATGTTCAAAAGCAGCGCTTCAAAGCTGCGCTTCAGACCGGAAAGCGGGATGGGCGTCACGGCGTTCGGCCGGGTGTCGGTTTATCCGCGCGACGGCGCTTATCAGCTATACTGCAGCGGACTTATGCCGGAGGGCACCGGCGATCTGCAAGTCGCCTTTGAACAGCTCAAGAAGAAGCTGGACGAAGAAGGCCTCTTTGACAGGACGCATAAAAAGCCGCTCCCGCGTTACCCGGAGCGGATAGCAATAATAACATCGTCGGCCGGCGCAGCCGTCCATGATATAATACGCATACTCGGCCATAGATGGCCGCTTACTAAAGTGCTGCTGCTCCCGGTAAGAGTGCAGGGAACGGAAGCCCCTCCGGAGATCGTCGGAGCGATACGCTACGCCAACGAGTTCAAGGTGGCAGACGTCATAATCACGGGGCGCGGCGGCGGTTCGATAGAGGATTTGTGGGCATTTAACGACGAGCGCGTCGCGCGCGCAATATATGCCTCTGAGATACCGGTCATTTCCGCTGTAGGGCATGAGCCTGATGTGACGATATCCGACTATGTTGCGGATGTTCGGGCGTCAACTCCGTCAAATGCGGCGGAGCTTGCCGTGCCGGACATAAACGAATTCACTGAGGGACTGCACAGCTACGAGATACGCAGCCGTCAGGCGATGGCCAAAAGGCTTGCGGCACTGCGTACAAAGCTTGACAGTATCAGCGGGAAGCGTGTCATGCAGGATCCGGCTGCAAGCATAGATAACCGGCGCATAGAGCTTGACCGCAGCAGGGACAGGCTTGTTTCTGCGCAGGAGCATATTTTGTCGGAGAAAAAGCATGAATTTGTCCGGCTTACCGCGGCGCTCGATGCGATGAGTCCTCTCAAGGTGCTCTCCAGAGGCTACTCTATCACGACCGGAAGCGGCGGCAAAAATATAAAGAGCGTTAACGAAATACATGCGGGCGATAAGCTCACGGTCAGGCTTGCAGACGGCGCTGCCGGATGTACGGTCGACAATGTTGAGCACTTGCCGGATTAAGCAGAACTGGAGCGGCGTGCCCGCTTGGAGGAACAACTATGGCATCAAAAAAGCTGAGCTTTGAAGAGTCGGTCGCAAGACTTGACGAGATAGTAAAGCACCTCGAAAACGGCGATATGCCGCTGAGCGAATCCCTTTCGATGTTCGAGGAGGGGACAAAGCTCATTTCCGCGTGCAGCAGGCTTCTTGACGAGGCCGAGCAGAAGGTCGTAAAGCTTAAGAAAGGACCTGACAGGGCACCGATCGAGCTGCCCTTTGAGGATAGCGAGCAATGAATGAAAAAGAGTACAGAGAGCTTATAGAGAGCAGACTTGAGAAGAGCTTTTCCGGCTTTGCCGGTATGCCTCAGGCCGGACTTGCGGAGGCCATGCGCTACAGCCTGCTTGCAGGCGGCAAGCGGATTCGGCCGATTCTCGTGCTGGAATTCTGCCGCATAAGCGGCGGCGATATTGAAGCTGCACTGCCGGTGGCATGCGCGGTTGAGATGCTGCATACATACAGCCTCATCCATGACGATCTGCCGTGCATGGATAATGACGATCTGCGCCGCGGCAAACCCACAAATCATAAGGTATATGGCGAGTGCGTAGCTACTCTTGCAGGCGATGCGCTGCAGGCGGAGGCTTTTTATTCCGTGCTTTCGTGCGGACTTACAGCGGAAAGACGCGCAAAGTGTGCGGAACTGCTTGCGGGTGCCGTAGGGATTGACGGTATGTGCGGCGGCCAGTTTCTTGATATGCTTGGCGAGGGCAAAAAGCTCAATGAGCAGGAGCTGACTGATATAAACAGCCGTAAGACCGGCGCGCTGATAGTTGCTGCGTGCCAGATGGGCGTTGCCGCTGCCGGCGGAACGGAGCTGCAGCTTGCCGCTGCCGGTCATTATGGAGCGGCTCTTGGCGCCGCATTCCAGATAAGAGACGATATGCTTGACGTTATCAGCACTGCTGAGGAGTTGGGAAAGCCTATCGGCTCCGACGAGCAGGAGCATAAGAACACGTATATGGCGTTAATGGGCGAAGACGGCTGTAGGAAGACGATCGCCAGACTCACGGAGTTTGCAAAGAGTGTTCTGGAAGAAGCCTTTGATGACACGGAGTTTCTCCGCGGTCTTGCGGATGCTCTGGCCACAAGAAATAAATAAAACTTTCAGGGGTAAGCTTTGAGTATTATAGAGAGAGTGAACTCTTCTGATGATATAAAGAAGCTCAGTGAAGAAGAGCTTGTCACGCTTTGCGCTGAAATCAGGGAGTTCTTGGTGAAAAATGTGTCGCAGACGGGCGGTCATCTGGCCTCAAATCTGGGGGCGGTTGAGCTGACGGTTGCTCTGCACAGGGTATACGATACTTCTGTGGACCGCGTTGTTTTTGATGTGGGTCATCAGAGCTATGCGCATAAGATAATAACCGGCAGACGGGACGAGTTTCCGACGCTGCGCCAGCATGGCGGACTTTCGGGATTCCCAAAGCCGTATGAGAGCAATGATGATGCTTTTGTCGCAGGTCATGCATCGACTTCGGTCTCGGTGGCGACCGGTATGGCGAGAGCCAGACAATATACCGGGGACAAATATGAGGTGGCGGCCGTCATCGGCGACGGCGCTATGACGGGCGGCCTTGCTTATGAGGGGCTTGAGGATGCTGCGGCGAGCGGCGAACCCATGGTGATAATCCTCAACGATAACACCATGTCTATCAGCAAGAACGTCGGCGGTATGTCGCACCTGCTTGCGCAGATGCGCTATAAACCGGGATATATAAGCTTCAAGCGCTGGTACAGGGCGGTTTTCAAGAAAATGCCCGCATTGTACAGCTTTAATCACGGCGTCAAACAGTGGCTGAAGTCATGGCTCCTCGGGTCAAATACTTTCTCCCAGATGGGCTTTGAATATCTTGGCCCGGTCGATGGACATGACGTGAATGCTTTGGAGACGGTGATCGGTCTGGCAAAGGATATGGAACAGCCGGTCATTGTGCATGTCGTCACGACAAAGGGCAAGGGCTGCTTCTATGCGGAGCAGCACCCTGACAAGTACCACGGCGTGGGGCCGTTCGACCCGGTCACCGGAGATATAAAGGGCGGAAGAGAGGGATTTTCCGACTGCTTCGGCAAATATATGTGCGAATTTGCTGCGCGGGACAGGCGCGTGTGCGCCATTACCGCAGCAATGTGCAGCGGTACCGGCCTTACCGGATTTGAAAAGGAATACCCCGAACGCTTCATTGATATAGGCATAGCCGAAGGGCATGCGGCCGCGATGGCCGCAGGAATGGCGAAGCAGGGAGCTTTGCCGGTTTTTGCGGTGTATTCAAGCTTCCTGCAGCGCTCATACGACATGCTTATACATGATGTTTCCTTGCAGAATCTTCATGTCGTGTTTGCAGTAGACAGGGCGGGACTCGTCGGCAACGACGGGGAGACGCATCATGGAGTATTTGACGTGTGTTTCCTAAGCTCTGTGCCCGGCATGACGATCATGTGCCCTGCCGGTTTTCAGGAGCTGCACGATATGCTGGACAAGGCAATTTTCGGCACTGGTGGGCCGGTTGCTGTGCGCTACCCAAGAGGCGGCGAGGGAAAATACAGAGGGTGCAGTCTTGAAAACGAGACGGTTTTGCGTCCCGGCACAGACATTACTATTGCCGCCTATGGGACTATGATAAATCAGGCGCTTGATGCGGCCGAGCTGCTGGAGCAAAGCGGCATAGAGGCCGAAGTAATAAAAATTGGCGTTATAAAGCCAAACGGCTTTGAACGCACCCTTGAATCGCTCAAAAAAACAGGCAGATTCATCATTTCCGAGGATGTATGCGAAGCAGGCTCTGTGGGTATCCGCATACTTTCACTGTGTGCCGAAAAACATATTGAGTTGAAGTCGTCTCAGCTTTTGAATCTGGGAAGCGGAATCGTACCGCAGGGAAGCGTTGAAGAGCTTCTGTGCGACTATGGACTTGATGCAGCCGGCATAGCCGAAGCGGCAAAAAATATTCTTGAACCGGAGCGATTGGTGCGGCAATGAAAAAAGTTAGATTGGATCAGCTGGTGTTTGATCTCGGACTTACGGAGAGCCGGGAGCGCGCAAAGACTACCATAATGAGCGGACATGTTTTTGTGAACGGCCAGCGTGCAGATAAGCCCGGCATGTCGGTTGCACCGGATGCCAAGGTGGAGATACACGGCGACGCGCTGCCGTTCGTCAGCCGCGGCGGGTATAAGCTCGACAAAGCGCTGAAGGTGTTTCCCGTCGACCCGGCGGGCAAGACCTGCGTTGACTGCGGGGCATCGACCGGCGGGTTTACGGATGTACTTTTGCAGCACGGTGCTGCGAAGGTATATTCCGTTGATGTAGGCTATGGACAGCTTGCATGGAAGCTGAGAAATGATGATCGCGTCATAAACCTTGAGCGGACAAATCTGCGCTATGTGACTGATGAGCAGATACCCGAACTCATGGATATCGCGGTCATGGACGTATCGTTTATCTCAATAAAGCTTGTGCTTCCGGCAGTGCAGCGGCTATTAAAAGATGACGCCGATGTTATCTGCCTTATCAAGCCGCAGTTTGAGGCCGGCAGGGAAGAGGTCGGTAAAAAAGGCGTTGTGCGCGACATAAAGGTGCATGAAGAGGTCGTGCACGGTATTCTTGATTTTGCGCCGACGATCGGACTGAGCGTTCAGGGATTGGATTTTTCTCCGATAAAAGGCCCCGAGGGAAATATAGAATATATTTGTTATATGAGGAATTCGGATATTCCTCCGGCAGATATAGATGTTGAGGCCGTCGTGGCGGCCTCGCATGAGGTTTTATAATCTATAAGAGGGTAATAAAATGATTGCAGTTTGCCCAAACCCATTTCGTGATATTGGGTTGAAGTTGACACGAGAGGCTATGCGTATACTCAATGCTGCCGGATATGACACTGTCGTCTGCCCGGTTTTTGCTGAGGACGAGCCTGATGTGATACCTGATGACGTACAGACGACAGATCTGACGCGCGTTTCGGACAGGTGTTCGATGATCCTTGTTATTGGCGGAGACGGGACTCTGCTGGCCGCTGCAAGAAAGCTTCACGGAATAGATGTACCTATTCTTGGCGTCAATCTCGGTACAAAGGGCTTCATGGCAACGCTTGAACCGCATGATCTCCCGCTGATAGTAAAAGCGGCCGCAAATGAAATGCCGGTCAGCCGGCGCATGAAGATGGATGTTGATCTTATCAGGAATGGCAGCGTGATCTACAGCGACTGCGCGCTCAACGATGTGGTCATCCACGGCTACGGAGACTGCGTGAAGCTGACTTCGTCATGTGACGGCGATGTAATGATGTCCTTTTCGGGGGACGGCATAATTTTGTCGACGCCTACCGGGTCGACGGGCTACTCAATGTCCGCAGGCGGGCCGATCGTAGAGCCGGATGCGGAAAATATAATAGTCACACCGATCTGCGCGCATATGATGGGGGCACGGTCATTCGTGCTTGACCCCTCGCGGCGCGTCGCGGTCAAGACCGAAAAGCTGCACACAAGGAGGGCGTTCCTCTCCGTGGACGGAAATTCGGTGTATGATATGGCAAATGAAGATATGATCGTTGTAAAGCGCTCTGAGCAGTGCACGAGGATGATAAACATGGGGCGTCGGAGCTTTTACGATACTGCATATGAAAAGTTAACTTGATTTGGAGGTCGACCGATGAAGCATGGCAGACAAAGCGTCATACTTGAGATAATTTCACAGCAGGATATTGAGACGCAGGGGCAGCTGATGGAAGCGCTTGCTGAGCGCGGCATAAAGAGCACTCAGGCAACGCTTTCAAGGGATATAAAGGATATGCGCCTTGTAAAGGAGCTTGGCCCGAAAGGAACATACCGTTATTCAGCTCCGGCGGCACCGGAGAAGGATGACCTCAGCCCCCGGCTCAAGACTATTTTCAGAGAGAGTCTGGTGTCATATGATATTGCACAGAACCTTATCGTGCTGAAAACGCTGCCCGGGCTGGCCCCGGCGTGCTGCTCGGCACTGGATAATATGGAGGTCGAGGGGATTGTCGGCACGTTGGCAGGCGACGACACCGCATTCATCGCAATGCGTGACAACGAAGCCGCGCATCGGTTTTATCACGAGATAGAAATTCTTTTTTGACCGGATAATCCGGTAGGGAGCATGCCGTATGCTTAATGAACTTCACATTGAGAATATAGCTGTCATAGAAAAAGCCGACATAAGCTTTACGCCGGGTCTTAATGTGCTCACCGGTGAGACCGGCGCCGGCAAGTCTATTATTATAGATTCCATCGGGGCCGTCCTCGGCGGCAGGGTCAGCCGTGAGCTTGTGCGCCGCGGCGCAGAAAAGGGGACGGTCACGGCCGTTTTTGATCCCGGATGCGCTGCCGCTTGGCTGGAGGAAAATGAGATAGAGGCCGATGAAGAGCTTATCCTGCAGCGCCGCATCAACAGCGATGGTAAAAGCAGCTGCCGTGTCTGCGGCGTGCCGGTAACGGCGGCGCAGCTCAAGGAGCTTGCGTCATTGCTGGTGGATATACACGGCCAGAATGACGGACGGCAGCTCATGGATGAGCGCCGGCATATGGAGTATCTTGACAGCTTTGGCTGTCTGGATAAAGCTGTGTCTGCTTATAAGCAGGAGTATGAAAAATACTGCTCCATAAAAAAAGAGATGGAGTCACTCTCCATGGATGAGATAGAGAAAGCCCGTCTGAGTGACAGCCTGAAATATCAGATAGCCGAGCTTGAACGCGCCGACGTAAAGGCGGGCGAAAAGGACAGTCTCACGGCACGGCGCGATCTCCTGCGCAACAGTGAAAAGCTGACAGAGGCGCTGGATGAAGCGTTCGGCGCGCTCTACGGCGGAGAAGACAACGCGGTTTCAATGGCGCAGAACGCCGCATATTACGCATCAAAGGCAGCGGCAATAGCGCCTGAGCTCGAATCTGCCGCGAACAGTATAAATGACGCCGCTTTTACGCTTTCAGACGCGGCGGAAACTCTGCGGGACTTCCGCGAGAGTCTTGATTTTTCGCCCGAAGAATATGACAACATAGAGTCGCGTATTTCGCTTTTGAATAAGCTGGAGAGAAAGTACGGCAGGACGGATGAGGAGCTTCCGGCATATCTCGACGAATGCCGTGCAAAACTGGATGATATAGAATATGCTGACGACAGGCTTGCAAAGCTTCAAAAGGAGCTTGCGGCGCAAAAGGCGCAGTGCCTGAAAGCTGCGGAAAAGCTTGGCGGTGCGCGCCGCAAAAAAGCAAAGGAGCTTGAGACGCGGATCATAAGCGAGCTCCGTGAGCTGAACATGCCGTCCGTGCGCTTTGCGGTCGAATTCGTTCCGGTCGATAATGAGCAGGGATTTGACTCTACGGGTGCAGACAAGATCCGTTTTATCATGTCCGCAAATGCCGGTGAAGAGCTCGGACGTATCAGCAGGATCGCATCCGGCGGTGAGCTGAGCCGTATCATGCTGGCTATGAAAAATGTGTTTGCAGAGAATGACCCGGTAGGAACAATGATCTTCGACGAGATAGATACCGGCGTATCAGGTATTGCAGCCCAACGTGTAGCTGAAAAGCTGTTCACGGTTTCAAAGGGAAAACAGGTCATGTGCGTCACGCATCTGCCGCAGATAGCTGCGATGGCTGACAGCCACTATCTGATTGCAAAGCATGAGCAGGACGGCAGGACATATACTCAGGTAACGGAACTGGACCGCGAGGGTCGCCGTCGCGAACTCGCCAGGCTGCATGGCGGTGATTTTATAACAGATACAACTCTTGCCAGTGCGGAAGAGCAGCTTGCCGCTGCGGAAAATTTCAAGCGCACAACGGCATAAAAGCAGATATATAAGGGGGTGATCCAGTGGGAATCAGAGAAGAGGCTACAAAGCTGCATGAGAGCGGCTTCAACTGCGCGCAGAGCGTCCTTTGCGCCTGCGGCAAGTATACCGGACTGGACGATAAGACGGCGTTGGCGTTATCTGCGGGGTTTGGCGGCGGTGCTCGCTGCGGCGAAATATGCGGGGCGCTGTCCGGCGCGATAATGGTGCTTGGGCTTACCAATCCTTATAACGACAACAGCGACGCGGACGCCAAAGATAAAATCGCAAAGCTTACGAGGGAATGCACCGGCTGCTTCAGGAATGAGTTTGGCTGCGTCAGGTGTGTTGATCTAAAAGCCTCCGGCAAGAGCTGTGCAGAGCTCATTGAATATGCGGCAGAGCTTGCGGAAAACATGATAAAGGATAATAAATAAAGCAAATAATATACAGGAGAAAATGAAGATGGGTATTTATGAAGAACTGGTCGCCCGCGGACTGATTGCACAGGTGACAAATGAGGAAGAGATAAAAAATCTTGTCAACAACGGCAAGGCAACATTCTATATAGGCTTTGACCCTACCGCAGACTCCCTCCATGTCGGTCATTTCATGGCGCTGTGCCTGATGAAGCGCCTGCAGATGGCAGGCAACAAGCCCATCGCTCTCATCGGCGGCGGCACCGGTCATATCGGGGATCCCTCCGGCCGCACAGATATGCGCAGCATGATGACAAGGGAAACCATTGACCACAACTGCGCATGCTTCAAAAAGCAGATGGAGCGTTTCATTGAGTTTGGCGAGGGTAAGGCGCAGATGGTCAACAATGCTGACTGGCTGCTGGATCTCAACTATGTTGAGCTGCTGCGCGAGGTTGGCGCGTGCTTCTCCGTCAACAACATGCTGAGAGCCGAGTGCTATAAACAGCGCATGGAGAAAGGTCTGAGCTTCCTCGAATTCAACTACATGATAATGCAGAGCTACGATTTCTATTACCTCTTCCAGCATTATGGCTGCAACATGCAGTTCGGCGGAAACGATCAATGGAGCAACATGCTCGGCGGCACAGAGCTCATCCGCAAGAAGCTTGGTAAGGACGCACATGCGATGACGATAACTCTGCTGCTCAACTCAGAGGGAAAGAAGATGGGCAAGACCGCATCGGGTGCGGTCTGGCTTGATCCGAACAAGACCAGCCCCTACGAGTTTTATCAGTACTGGCGCAATGTTGAAGATGCGGACGTGCTCAAGTGCATCCGTATGCTTACGTTCCTGCCGCTCGAACAGATAGACGAGATGGACAAGTGGGAAGGCAGCCAGCTCAATAAGGCCAAGGAGATACTTGCTTATGAGCTTACGGCTCTCGTTCATGGTGAAGAAGAGGCGAAGAAGGCAGAATCGTCTGCAAAGGCTCTCTTCGGCGGCGCCGGTGACAGCAATCATATGCCGTCTACCGAGTTGACTGCGGATGAACTTGCCGACGGAAAGCTTGACCTCATGACGTTGCTTGTCAAGACAGGGCTCTGCACTACAAAGTCCGATGCCCGCCGCAATATCCAGCAGGGCGGGGTAACGGTCGATGATGAGAAGGTCACGGATATTGCCAGAACATACACCGAAGATGAGCTCAAAAATGGCATTATTATCCGCCGCGGTAAGAAGAACTTTAATAAGGTCATTCTTAAATAAAAGTAATTTAAAATCAAAAAAGGCTATGGAGACTCAATTCTCCATAGCCTTTTTTGATATATCAGCTATTCGGGCAGCTTGCACACGTCAATCCATTCCAACGCATTGGAGTACTTGTAAAGCTCGTCAAGATCGAGCTCTATGGCGCTGCTTGCGCTGCCGACGGCCGGAAAGACCGTTTCAAAACGTTTGAGGCTGACGTCAAGATAAACCGGTATGCCCTCATTTATGCCAAATGGGCATACACCGCCGACCGGATGGCCAACAAGCTCAAGAACTTCATCCGCTGAGAGCATTTTTGCTTTGAAGTGGAACTTCTCTTTGAATTTGTGATTATCTATGCGTGCATCGCCGGCGGCAAGAATGAGCATGCATCCGGTATCCGTCTTGAATGACAGTGTTTTTGCAATCCTTGCGCCCTCCACTCCGAGTGCCTGGGCGGCAAGCTCGACGGTAGCCGATGACACAGTGAACTCCTGAACCCTATCCTCTAAACCGAGAGCACGGAAATATGCTCTGCCTTTTTCTATTGACATTCTGTTTCTCCATTCTGCCGTATCCGCGGCAAATTATATCGTTATAAGTACCGGCTGTCCGGCGTGGTATTTATCTCCGACCGCCACCGCCGCCGGAAAAACCGCCGCCCCCGCGGCCGCTGCCGCCGCCGAAGCCACCGCCGAAGCCTCCGCGTCCACTACCGCCGCCGAAACCTCCACCGAACCCGCCGCTGCCGCCAAATCCGCCGGGACCGCGCGGCGGCCAGTTGTTGCGGTCATTATAATGCCTGTGATTTCGGGCCTGCGAATTGAAAAAGAGCAGCCAAGGCAGCCATGAGCCGCCGCCACCACCGCCGCCTCTTCCGCCGCGGCGGTTGCCGCCGAAGATGGCGATGATTATAACAATTATGATACCTGTTTTTATGATAGAACGGATGATCTGAACAAATCCGTACCCGCCGTAATTATTATAATAATGGCCGGCGTCATTACTGTAGCTGTTCTGATAGCTGCTTTGTGCAGAGCTGTTTTGCGTGCCGGAGGATGCGGTGCTGCTGCCGTACTCTTCATCGTACCAGTTGAGAAGCGCTTTGAACAGCGTAGTAACAGCCGCGTCATATTTCCCGGCGTCAAAATCATCCCAGAAATACTTGTCGAGCATATTGTCGACATCGTTTGTATCAAGTTTTGAATTCAGCCCAAGACCATAAGCGAGCCAGGCCTTGTTTTCCTGCACGGCAAGCAGAAGCAGCATACCGTTGTTGTATTCGCTTGAACCGACGCCCCAGTCGTTGAAAAGCCGGTAAGCATATTCATCACAATACATGCCGTCGAGATAGTCTACGGTCACAACAACTATCTGTGCGCCTTGGCACTGCTGCTCCAGTGCGCCGTTATAGTTGATTATCATGTCCTCAGTAGCGGATGAGAGCACGTTGGCGTAGTCTGCGGCATAAAAGCTGTCGCTCTTTGAGACAACGGCAAAGGCGGGGGATGAGAGCGCGGCGCAGATGATCAAAGCCGCGATAAAAGATATTATTCGTTTTGTTTTCATATCAGGAAAAATACTCAGGGCAGCGTACATTGCACATGTATATAAATATGTCTGCCGGGAAGCCGAGCGAGCTTCGGAAATTGCGAACGCTCTCGTTATAACCGGATTCATCTATGACGCGCATCGCATTTGCAACAGTCTGAAAATACTGCGACATGCCGTCAGCGTCACGGGAACTCAGCTCAAGGCTGTCAACGCTGCGTTCAATGTCAGACAACTCGCTGCACAGCTTGCTGTAACTGTCATATATGGACGAGATATGGTCGTGCATGGTGGAAATGCTGGATTTCAGCGCATCAGAGGCGTTTGAAACGCCGCTGCAGTCAATTTCATAGTTTGCGGCAAGTGAGACTATTCCGTCCGCCGCGCCGCAGAGATTAACGAGCTGACTGTATATGCTGTTATGTTTGTAGCCGTCATAGGTAACGCCGTTATAAAATCCGTCCGTCACGCTTTTGGAGGCGGCGTTCAGCTTGAGGCTTCCCGACAGCATTGTGGATAAGACTATCATGAGAACAGCAAGAAGTATTGCTGTTATAGGCTTTTTAAGGGCGTTTTTCACATGATCCTCCTTATTTGAGGGGCTGTGTTCAGCCCTTCATCTCAAGCAGCTTCTGCTTGAGTTCGTCTTCGATCTTGGTGAGCTCAGCCTCAGCCTGCGCGCGGCCGGCACGGCCTGCATCCTGAATCTGACGAACCTCGTCGAGCGTCTTGATAAGCTCCTGATTGGTCTTTTTGAGCGTCTCTATATCAACAATGCCGCGCTCGGATTCTTTGGCGACATTTACGCTGCCCTGATGAAGAGCCTGCGCATTCTGCATCAGGAGAGCATTTGTTGTATCGGTGACGCTGCGTTGGGCCTTCATAGCCTGCTCGGAATGATACATCGAAAGCCCGATGACCATCTGGTTCTTCCACAAGGGTATGGTGTTGACGATCGAAGAGCGGATCTTCTCCACCATAAGGCTGTCATTGTTCTGGATGAGCCTGATCTGCGGCGCCATCTGGACTGAGATCTGGCGGGTCAGTTCAAGGTCATGTATTTTCTTCTCGAAGCGTCCGATCAGATTGGCAAAATCATTTGCAGCTTGTGCATCCTCAGGCAGCCCGGTTTCCTGCGCGTGCTGAATATATTTCGGCAGCTCCACATTACGCAGCTCCTCGACCTTGAGCTTACCGGCGAGAATATACATGGTGAGCTCTTTCATGTACTCCTGATTCTTGTCATACATCTTATCCATCATGCTGATGTCCTTCATCAGCGTGATCTCATGCTTTTCAAGAGCTTCGACGATCTTGTCTACATTGATCTCAGCCTTATCGAACTGCGCTTTCATTGAAGCAATGTTGTTCGAAGCTTTTTTGAAAAGACCGCGCAGTCCTTTTTTCTCTTCCTGCGTGAAATTAAGTCCCTGAAGCTCTACCACAAGGTCGCCGAGCATATCGCCGACTTCGCCGAGATCCTTGGTGCGGACTGCGCCGAGAGCCGCATCGGAAAACTCGGAGATATTTTTCTGGGCGGCGGAGCCGTAATTCATGATCTGCTCAGAGTTCGTGACATCTATTTTCTCTGAAAAATCGCGTACCGCAGCCTGCTCGGCCTCTGAAAGAGCGCTGAGATCGGGCTTCTCAGTCTTTATTTCCTCAGCAGGTGCGGAAGCATCGACGACGGGCGCCTGCTCGACTGCGGCCTCGGCGGCGGGAGCCGCATTAGGCTCAAGAGTAAGACTGGGGATAGAGCTGGTCTGATCGTTCATGTTTATGATCCTTTCTGTTTTTATTTTGCGGCCTCGTTTACTTCAAAATCCTTGCTGCCGGACAGGCCCTCTCTGGCGAGCATTGTGTTCATAACTTCTATATCTGTTTCAATATCAAGCGCCTGATTTGCAAAAAGTGAATCGAGACGCTTTTTATAAGCCACTATCGCAGTGTCGAGCATGTCGTTGATGCTCTTCATGCTCTTGTCGAGATTTTCACCCTCGATGCCCTGCGAACTCATGCGGTCGTAAGCATTGAGGAGCTTTATGGTGGTAGGAAGATAATAATTCATGAATTTCTTGATTTGTGGAATATCCGACGGATCATCAATAGCATCCTGCGTGATCTTGTCGGTTATACGCATGATCTCGTTTATCTTCTTACGTACTTCGGGGTCTTTTATAGACATATAAAGACGGCCCATTTCAGCCAGTGCCCGGTTGCCTTCCGCAAGAATAGCATCGACCTCGGGACCGTAGCTTTTGCCGGACGGCGCGGCCTTTGCCGCGGCTTCGGCCTGCTGCCGGAGCTTTTCTTCCTCGGCGGCATCCGCCGCACGGTCCTTTTTATTGGCCCTCCCGGCGATGAATGCAGCGGCAATACCGCTGACGGCAAGTGTAGTTATAAGCCAGCCTATTTTATAAAGCGGTACTGCGGCGGACATTATTACCCATGCGATAGCAAAAGCGTATATCGGGCCGACATGAAAACGCTTCTTGTTTCTCCTTGACAAATTAAAAACCTCCATGCATCTTCTTCAATATTATATTTTATATCTAAATAATCTTTCCGTCAATATTGCAATTCAAATTATTCTTGTAGTATAATAAAAGAGAATGTGATAGAATCAAGGAGAAAAATTTATGATAAAGATCGCACCGTCTATCCTGTCTGCTGACTTTGCACGTCTGGGGGCAGAGGTGGAGGATATAAAGAACGGCGGGGCGGATTATGTCCATGTCGACGTGATGGACGGCTTTTTCGTGCCTAATATTTCAATAGGCGTCCCGGTAGTGAAATCTCTGCGCAGCGCTACGGATATGTTTCTGGACGTGCATCTTATGATAGAAAAGCCCATACGCTATGTGGAGCAGTTCTGTGCTGCCGGAGCCGACCTTACGAACTTCCACATTGAGGCGGACACAGAGCAGAATATACTCGCGGCTATAGACAGGGCGCATGCGATGGGGAAAAAGGCGGGCATTACGCTCAAGCCCGCTACACCGGCAGAGGCGGTGCTGCCGTTTCTGGAGCGTGTTGAGCTTGTACTTGTTATGACGGTCGAGCCGGGGTTCGGCGGCCAGCGCTTCATGTATGATCAGCTCGGCAAGATCGCAGCTGTCCGGGCATATATTGACAAGTACAACCCTGCCTGTGAGCTTGAAGCGGACGGCGGTATTGACCCGAAAACCGCCGGCAGTGCAAAGGAAGCCGGGTGCAATGTGCTTGTAGCAGGCAGTGCGGTGTTTGGCAGCAAGGACAGAGCGGCTGCTATTGCGGCTATCAGAAATTCCTGATATAAGATTAGAAGAAAGTCGGATTTGGATATATGTCTTTTTTTCCTGCATCACTAGAAAATCTCATAGATAAATTCGCGTCTCTTCCCGGAATAGGGAAGAAGAGCGCACAGAGACTTGCGTTTTATATTCTTTCATTACCTGATGAAGAGGCTGCGGCATTTGCCGGGGCAATAACTGCGGCCAAGTCCAGCGTGCATTGCTGCAAGATATGTCAAAATCTCACCGAGGGAGAGATCTGCCCTATCTGTGCCAGCGACAGGCGCGATAAGTCCATTATCTGCGTTGTGTCTGAGCCGCGGGATGTGCTCAGTATAGAACGCGGCCGTGAGTATAACGGAACATACCATGTGCTGCACGGCGTCCTTTCGCCGATGAGCCATGTCGGACCGGAGGATATACGCATAAAGGAGCTGCTTGTGCGCGCGGCGCAGCCGGGTATCGAAGAAGTGATAATGGCCACCAACCCGGATACCGAGGGTGAAGCCACGGCGATGTATATCTCAAGACTTTTGAAACCCTTCGACATCAAGGTCACACGTCTGGCCTACGGGATCCCCGTCGGCTCGAACCTTGAATTTGCTGACGATGCCACACTTAACAGGGCAATCGAAGGGCGGACAGAAATGTAAGGGCATTTGCGGGTATTCGGTATTGAAAATACCTGCTTACGGTTATACTTTCCATACGTACATAAGAAGGCAGTCCAAAAGACTGTCAAGGCATCTCATGCAAAAAAATTTAAGAATGGAGAAAATATGATTTCAAAACTGAAAATTATTCCCCTTGGCGGTCTCGGTGAGATCGGCAAGAACATGACCGCGTTTGAATGCGGAAGCGATATTATAATTGTTGACTGCGGTATGGGCTTCCCGGATGAGGATATGTACGGCATTGACATTGTCCTGCCGGACATAAGCTATCTCAAATCAAATGCGGAAAAGATCCGCGGCATGATACTGACGCACGGCCATGAGGATCATATAGGTGCTGTGCCGTATGTTCTGCGTGAACTGGATGTTCCGATCTACACCACGCCGCTCACGGCGGCTCTGGTCGAGCTGAAGCTCGAGGAGCACGATCTGCTGTACAACACACAGATATTCACAAAAAAGACAGGCTCGGTGTTCCGCCTTGGCTGCTTTACGGTTGAGTTTATTCATGTCAACCACAGCATCCCGGACTCTGTCGCACTTGCCATCGGCACGCCGCTCGGCACGGTCGTCCACACCGGAGACTTCAAGATAGACGTGACGCCTATTTCCGGCGGCATGCTGGACATCGCGCGTTTCGGGCAGCTCGGCAATGCGGGCGTTCTGGCGCTTCTGAGCGATTCCACCAACGCCGAGAAGCCGGGGCATTCCGATTCTGAGCGCAAGGTAGGGGAGGGCTTTGACAAGCTCTTTATGGGCTGCGACAAACGCATCATTATCACGACCTTTGCCTCGAATGTTCATAGACTCCAGCAGATCATAAATGTTGCAAATAAATACGGCCGCAAGGTAGGCATCACCGGGCGCAGCATGGAGAATGTCCTACGCGTCGCAACGGTGCTTTCCTATATGGATATCCCTGAGGGCGTTATGATGGATATCGAGCATCTGAATAAGCTGCCGAAGAATAAGGTAGTCATAATTTCCACCGGCAGTCAGGGTGAAGCCATGTCCGCGCTGTACCGCATGGCGTTTTCTGAGCATAAGCAGATAAATGTTGATTCAGGCGACAGGGTAATTATTTCGGCTTCTGCCATACCCGGCAATGAGAATATGATCAGCCGCGTCATAGACGAGCTTTTCCACAAGGGCGCAGAAGTTATATACGACCGGCATACTGATCTTCATGTTTCCGGACATGCATCCCAGGAGGAGCATAAGATGATACTTGGCCTTGTCAAGCCAAAGTATTTCATCCCTGTTCACGGTGAGTACAGAATGCTCGTCAAGCACGCCGAGCTCGGACGCATTATGGGCGTTAATCCAAAGAATATTGTTCTCGCTGAAAATGGCAAGGTCATAGAGATCACAAAGAAGTCCATCAAGTGTGAGGAATCTGTTCCGTCAGGTGCGGTGTTGGTCGATGGCAGCGGTGTGGGCGAGGTAGGCAGCGTCGTCATGCGCGACAGGCATCGTCTTGCCGAAGACGGCATGGTTGTCATTGTTATGCCTTTTTCGTCTCAGGATCATAAAATGCTTGCGTCTCCCGAGATCGTGACCAGAGGCTTTATATATGTTAAGGAAGCCGAGGAACTTATGGGTGAGCTCAAGCGGGTAACGATCGAATCCGTGGATTCCTGCGAGGCGCAGCATATCACCGATTTTACGACTATTAAGAGCAAGGTGAAGAGCAATATTTCAGGTTACCTGTATAAAACAACTCGCCGCAGCCCGATGATCCTGCCGGTAATCACAGAGATATAAGCATTAACTATGAATATACAAATATTTGGAAAGGCCAAGTGCTTTGACACAAAGAAGGCCGAACGCTATTTCAAAGAACGCCGGATTAAATATCAATTTGTAGATGTGATAAAGTACGGTATGAGCAGGGGAGAGCTTAATTCGGTCAAAAATGCTGTGGGGCTTGAGGCGATGATAGACACAGCGGATGAGGATTATCCCCTTGTTCAGTATCTGGCTTCAAACGAGGCAAAGCTGGATAAGCTTTATGAAGTGCCGTATCTCATAAAGACACCGATAGTCCGCAACGGAAAACAGGCCACTGTCGGCTATTGTCCGGATGTGTGGAAAAGCTGGGAATAAGAAAAACACTGCTGAAAAATGGTAGCACCAGATAAGAAAACATTGAAAAAGTCAGTGAAATCAATGTTTTTCATGGTGCAAACACGGTGCGAAGTCGAAACAATCAAATACTGACATGCTCAAAGGGCGTTGATATGCAAGTATCAGCGCCCTTTTCCTATACCCACAAGCCATAGGCATTGAAAACCTATGGCGTTTTTTTATACCCATTTTGAAGGAGGCTGGCAATGAAACTGACAGAAGCAGAAATGAGGATGGTGTTTCAGATTGAAAGTACCAATCAGAACGCTGCCCTGAATGAGATTTACATGACATGGCGCTATGCGCCGAACCCGGCAACGAAAGAAACGGCGGAAAGCCTTCTAAATAAGCTCCGCCCCCTGTCGGATCAGGAGTGCATGGATTTGATCCGCAAGGTGCAGACCGAATACCATCTGCCGGAGAAAGCCCATACCATCGGGGAAATGCTGGCAGAAGCCAGACAACGATCCGGGGCGCAGAAGTTATCCGGCCATGACATTATGGCCTTGGAGCGTTTCGACCCGGCAACCAGACATATGATCGTTTTTGATGTTCTTACCCATAACTCACCTGTTGGCTGGAAGGGTGAGAAAATGCGCCTGTTCCTGACTGACGCCGGATACAGCAAGGCTTTGGAGAATCAGGAAAAGGGGCATATCAAAATCCACAACCATGCGAAGGTGCTTTCCGGCGATCTCCACTATGACCATAAAGACCGTGAGAGGTAGCCGACTGAAAACTGTATCAAAATCAGTGGGATATCTTCTGTTTCTTCCTCTGTGGCTTGCGTTCTGAACAGGGCGTGGATGTTTTCCCATGTGGAAGGTAACGGAGGCATACAGACGGATAAACCGCTCAAAATCAACACTTTTTATTTTCACAGGAAGGAGGTGCGAAGATGGCTGTTTTTCGTATTGAAAAGACCCGTGATTATACGGTCATGTCGAACCATCACTTGAAAGATCGGACGCTGACCCTGAAATCCAAAGGGCTGCTGTCCATGATGCTGTCACTCCCTGACGAGTGGAATTACACCACCAGAGGTCTTGCGGCGATCTGCCGGGAAGGTGTGGACAGCATCGGCGCAGCCTTGAAGGAACTGGAAACCCACGGGTATATCCGGCGCACCCAGCTTCGGGACGAAAAAGGCAAGATCACGGATACCGAGTATGTCATTTACGAAATGCCTCAGTGCGAGCCGCCGTCAAGCCCAGGTACGCCTTTACCGGGTACGGCAAAGCCATATACGGAAAACCCGGATATGGGTATCCCGGATACGGCGAAACCGTGTACGGAAACCCCCGCACAATTAAATACTAATCAAACAAAGACTGATTTATCAAGTACGGAACTATCAAATCCTATCCAATCAAATCCCCCTACCCCCGCAGGGGCAAGGATGGGAACGGATCGGATGGGAGCCAGAGAATGTTATCGTGAAGTGATTTTGGATAACATCGAGTACAGCTATCTGGTGCAGGACAGCCATATCGACCGTGAGCAGCTTGACGAAATCGTTGACCTGATCGTGGATACCGTATGTTCTGCCCGCAAAGTCATCCGCATTGCCGGAGACGATTATCCGGCGGAGGTGGTAAAGTCCCGGTTTATGAAGCTGGACAGTTCCCATGTTCAGTATGTTATGGACTGCATGAAGGACAACACCACCTATGTCCGCAATATCAAGAAATACCTTCTGGCGGCGCTGTATAACGCCCCGACCACCATCAACAGCTACTATTCTTCCCTGGTGCAGCACGATATGTACGGGGACGGGCAAAGGGGGCGAGGCTAAATGCAGGAGGAAGTAACGCGGGGCGCCGTGACGCTCATTGTTGACGGAGCCAAGCTAAGTGAGCAGGTCTTTGAAAAGGCCGTCAAAAAGTTCCTGGAGGAAATCCAGAAAAGCCAGAAGCCAAAAATCTACCGCGGCAGGCAGAGCCTTAAACAGCTTGCCAGCCAGAACGCCGGTCTTGCCAATATCGAGATCAGCGACAAGAATATCAAGGCTTTCTCCCATGTGGCGAAGAAATACCATGTGGATTTTGCATTGAAGAAAGACACCGCCGCAGAGCAGCCCCGTTACCTGGTCTTTTTCAAAAGCCGGGACGCGGATGCCATCACAGCGGCATTTCAGGAGTTTGCCAGCCGCAAAATGAGCCGTGAGGAAAAGCCCTCCATCCGGGAGCGGCTGACCCAGGCGAAGGAACAGGCGGCGGAGAAAACGGAACACCGCACCATTGACCGGGAGAAAGTAAAGGTCAAAGATCGGAGCGTGCAGAGATGAACATGAAAAAACTGTTTTTGCTGAACCTTCCGTATCTTCTGTTCGTGTATCCCTTCGATAAGCTGGCACAGGCTTTCCGGCTTGCGCCCGGTGCTGACCTCTCCGGCAAGCTGCTTTCTATCGGGGACGGCTTCAAGGCAGTGCTTTCCTCCCCGTGGCTCAGTTTCCATCCCACGGACCTTCTGATCGGCATAACCGGTGCAGTGGTCCTTCGCATGGCGGTCTACCTGAAAGGCAAGAACGCTAAGAAGTATCGCCACGGGATCGAGTATGGTTCTGCCCGCTGGGGTACGGCGGCGGATATTGCTCCCTACATGGACAAGGACTTTTTCCAAAACATTCCCATGACGCAGACGGAGCGGATCACAATGGCGAGCCGCCCAAAGCAGCCGAAGTACGCCAGAAACAAAAACATTCTGGTGATCGGCGGTTCCGGCAGCGGCAAGACGCGGTTCTTCTGTAAGCCGTCGCTGCTGCAAGCTCATTCGTCCTATGTCTGCACTGATCCGAAAGGAACCTTGCTGCCGGAGATCGGCACTTTCCTGGAACGGAAGAAATACCGTATCAAGTGCCTCAACCTGATAAACTTCCGAAAATCCATGAAATACAATCCGCTGGCTTATATCCGATCAGAGAAAGATATCTTAAAGCTGGTGAACGCCCTGATTATGAACACGAAGGGCGAAGGCGAAAAATCTTCGGAAGATTTCTGGGTCAAAGCGGAACGCCTCTATTATTCCGCACTGATCGGCTACATCTGGTACGAGGCCACGGAGGAAGAAAAGAACTTCATCACACTTCTGGACCTTATCAATGCCAGTGAAGCCAGAGAGGACGACGAAACCTATCAAAGCCCGGTGAACCTGCTTTTTTCTCAGTTGGAGGAACGGGAGCCGGACCACTTCGCCGTCAAGCAGTACCGCAAATTCAAAATGGCGGCGGGCAAAACCTTAAAATCCATCCTCATTTCCTGCGGTGCCCGGCTTGCTCCCTTTGATATCAAGGAGCTGCGGGACCTGATGGAATATGACGAACTGGAACTGGATACCCTGGGCGACCAAAAGACGGCGCTGTTTGTGATCCTGTCAGATACGGACAGCACTTTCAATTTCGTGGCTGCCCTCATGTATAGTCAGCTTTTCAATCTGCTCTGCGACAAGGCGGATGACTTCTACGGTGGGCGACTGCCCGTCCATGTCCGTCTGATCCTGGACGAGTTTGCCAACATCGGCCAGATACCGAACTTCGATAAGCTGATTGCCACCATGAAGCGCCTGCGCGACCTGGGCAACACCCTGATTGTAGTAGAGCACGACGAGGACATAATGCGTGCTGCCGACTATATAATAGATGTAGGACCTGACGCTGGCAGACTCGGAGGCGAGATAGTGTTTGAAGGAACGCTCGACGACATTCTGCACGCCGACCCGGACAAGACGCGCAGCCATACCGTGCGCTATCTTTCGGGAGCCGACAGGATACCCGTGCCGCAGTCAAGACGCCAGTGGAACCACGCCATAAAGATAAAGGGAGCGCGGATGAACAATCTGCGCGGAATAGACGTCACCCTGCCGCTCAACGTGCTGACCGTGGTGACGGGAGTGAGCGGTTCGGGCAAATCGTCGCTCATCAAGGGAATACTTTATCCCGCCTTGAAGCGCCATCTGAACGAGGTGGCTGACGCTCCGGGCGAATACTCGTCGCTCGAGGGCGACTGGCAGATGGTGAAGCACGTGGAGTTTGTCGACCAGAACCCTATAGGCAAGAGCACACGTTCCAATCCTGCCACTTACATCAAGGCTTATGACGCCATACGCCAGCTCTTCGCAAGCCAGCCCCTGGCAAAACAGGAGGGATATACGGCACAGTACTTCTCGTTCAACGCCGAAGGCGGACGCTGCGAGGAGTGCAAGGGCGCTGGAGTGATAACGGTTGAGATGCAGTTCATGGCAGATCTCGTGCTGGAGTGTGACGCCTGCCACGGCAGACGCTTCAAGAAGGAAATACTCGACGTGCGATACCACGACAAGAACATCTACGACGTGCTGAACATGACTGTACGTGAAGCCATCGAGTTTTTTGAGAAGTATGGCGAAAAGCAGATTGCCGACAAGTTGCGGCCGCTCGATGCAGTAGGACTGGGATACATCAAGCTGGGACAAAGCTCGTCAACCCTCTCGGGAGGTGAGAACCAGCGCGTCAAGCTCGCCTATTTCATCGGACAGGAACGGCAGGAACCTACGCTCTTCATATTCGACGAGCCCACGACAGGTCTGCATTTCCACGACATCCACCGACTGCTCAAGGCGTTCAATACGCTCATAGAGAAAGGACACTCTATAATCGTAATCGAGCACAACATGGACGTGATAAAATGTGGCGACTATGTGATTGACCTCGGTCCCGACGGAGGCAACAAGGGTGGCAACATCGTCTGCTGCGGCACTCCCGAAGAAGTGGCAAGATGCCGTGAGAGTGCTACAGGACGTTATCTGAGCGAGAAGTTGAGGGCGGATTAGCGGAGTAAAATCAATACCGCTACGCTAAAGGAACTATATAAATCATAAAGAACAACATAGCTGATTTCTTATGGAGATTGACTATGTTGTTCTTTTTTTATGTCAGGCTGAAGATTCCTGTGGGCAGCGTGCGGCGTAGAGCTTCTACCTTCACGTCTTCGCCTACACGTATTCCTGCATCTTCGAGCGTATGGCAGACGGTGGCGAGAGCCAGCTCAGGCTTGTTGTTCTCCTGACTGAGGTGGCACAGCCATATGTGTTTGAGGCGGCTGGTAAGGTTCTCAGCCAAGGCAAGGGCACATTGCACGTTGCTCAGATGGCCGTGTCCGTTCCTGATGCGGTCTTTCAGATAGCGCGGGTAAGGTCCCGTCTCGAGCATCTGCGGGTCGTAGTTGGCCTCGATTACCAGGTAGTCGGCACGGCTGATGAGCTGCTTCATCTCGTCGGTTATGGCGCCTACATCCGTGAGCAGACAGAACGCTATTCCGTCAGCCTCAATCAGATAGCCCACATTGTCGGAGCTGTCGTGAGGCACGTCAAAGGGAGTGATGCGGAAGTCGCCAACGTTGAAGCTCTCTCCCTTCACAACCTTCATCCTGTTGGAGTGGGCGAGCTTGCAGCGCATGCAGTAGTTGCGGTCCATGCCGGCATGAACCGTCTCGGTAGCATAGACAGGCAGATTGAATTTCTTGCTCAGACTGCCCACCGACTTAATGTGGTCGGCATGGTCGTGAGTGACGAGAATGCCGTCGAAACCATCCACAAACCGTAGTCCGTAATCATGAAACGCCTTCTTGAGCGACCTCGTTCCTACGCCTACATCAATAAGCAGACCCGAGTTCTGTGTGTATATGTAGTAGCAGTTGCCACTACTTCCGCTTCCAAAAGATATAAAGTTCAGCATTTTTTCTTCTATAAACATTAAAATACCGGCAAGGGCAAGTGCTGAATATAGATGCATTTACCTTTGTCGGTTTGGATTTTCATACAAAATTAAGCAAAAGAGGTGAATATGCCAAAGAAAATAAGTAATTTTGTAGTTGTTATCAACCAAAGAAGTTATAGGGTATGTCAGTAAAACAAACAATACTCATCTCCTTCGCCTTTATAACGGCGTTGTGCCTGGCAAGCGCATGCTCGCTTAAGGACGATGCTGCTGTGGAAAGCTGTGCCAGAAGTTTCGGGCAGAACTACTTCAATCTACGCCTGAAGCAGGCTTCGGCGCTGTGTACCGACCGCTCGTACAAGTGGATTGAATTTCATGCGTCGAACATCAGTCAGGACGACGTGGACGTGCTGAACGCGCAGACCGACAGCGCATTGTGTGACATCGACGACATAGACATCGACGGCGACAGCGCACGGGTGAAAATGACGGTCCGCAACTTCCTGTTGTGCGACTCAATAGGATGCCCGGGCAGAATGTGCAAGGAAGGCAAGTGCCGGCTGACACTAAGAAAGGAAGGGGAAACGTGGAAGGTAGACCTCGACGGCCTCGTCACAAAAACAGAAGAATAAGAAACGAAAATATGATATCAATAGAAGGACTCTCAGTTGAGTTCAGCGCAAAGCCATTGTTCAGAAATGTGAGCTTTGTAGTGAACGACCGCGACCGCATAGCCCTTGTGGGCAAGAACGGAGCAGGCAAGTCGACCATGCTGAAGATAATATGCGGAATGCAGAAACCTACAGACGGCAAGGTGGCAATACCCAACGACACCACTATAGGCTACCTGCCACAGGTGATGATTCTGCAGGACAACACCACCGTGAAGGAGGAGGCGCGCAAGGCTTTCTCGTACGTGACAAAGATGAAGGCACGTATTGACGACCTTAACCGCCAGTTGACAGAGCGTACCGATTACGAGAGCGAATCGTACGCCGCACTTGTGGAGAAGTTCACACAGGAGCACGACCGCTTCATGATGCTCGGTGGCGACAATTACGAGGCTGAGATAGAACGCACGCTTACAGGTCTGGGGTTCCTGCGCACAGACTTCGACCGTCCCACGAGCGAGTTCTCGGGAGGTTGGCGCATGCGTATCGAGCTGGCAAAGATTCTGTTGCGCCGTCCCGACATACTCTTGCTCGACGAGCCTACCAACCATCTCGACATCGAAAGTATAGGATGGCTAGAGCGATTTCTGCAGCAGAGTGCCAAGGCTGTGGTGCTGGTGAGCCACGACCGCGCCTTTATTAATAATGTGACAAACCGCACAATAGAAATCACCTGCGGACAGGTGAACGACTATCGTGTGAAATACGACGAATACATAAAGCTGCGCGACGAACGCCACGAGCAGCAGTTGCGCGCCTACGAGAACCAGCAGAAGGAAATAGCCGACATCAAGGACTTCATTGAGCGGTTCCGCTATAAGCCAACCAAGGCTGTGCAGGTGCAGAGCCGCATAAAGCAGCTGGAGAAGATTGTGCCTATTGAGGTGGACGAGGTGGACAATGCCACGATGCATCTGAAGTTTCCGCCATGTCTACGCTCGGGCGACTATCCGGTAATATGCGACGGAGTGGGCAAAAGCTATGGCGACCACAACGTGTTCTCGAATGTTGACCTCACCATTAAGCGAGGCGAGAAGGTGGCGTTCGTAGGCAAGAACGGCGAGGGTAAATCAACGCTCGTGAAGTGTATTATGGGCGAAATACCGTTCGACGGCAACCTTAAGGTAGGACACAACGTGCAGATAGGCTACTTTGCCCAGAACCAGGCGCAGCTGCTCGACGGCGAACTGACCGTGTTTGAGACCATTGACAATGTGGCAAAGGGCGACATCCGACTGAAGATAAAGAACATACTTGGCTCGTTCATGTTCTGTGGCGAGGATGTAGACAAGCAGGTGAAGGTGCTCTCGGGAGGCGAACGCAGCCGACTGGCAATGATCAAGCTGCTGCTCGAACCCGTCAACCTGCTCATCCTCGACGAGCCTACCAACCATCTTGACATTCCCTCGAAAGAAGTGCTTAAGGAGGCAATACTCGCCTTTGACGGCACAGCCATCATCGTAAGCCACGACCGCGAATTCCTCGACGGCCTCGTCAGCAAGGTGTACGAATTCGGTGGCGGCAAGGTGCGCGAACACTTAGGCGGCATTTACGATTATCTGCGGGCGCACAACGTGGAAGACATGACAGCCCTGAACACGGCAAGCACGTTTGCGGCAAATACGGACAACACCAGTTCGGCAAATACGGCTGACGACGCAGAGAAGTCGCAGGGCAAGGAAAGCTACGCCGAGCACAAGGAGAAACAGAAGAAAATACGCAAGATAGAGAAACTCGTTAAGGAGTCGGAGGCTAAGATAGAATCGATGGAAAACCGACTGAAGGAACTCGACGAGAAGCTATGTACGCCCGAAGGCGCATCCGACATGCAGCTCGTCAACGAATACACATCCGTCAAGATGCGTATGGACGAGGAGGAGGAACGCTGGACGCAACTGTCGGAAGAACTTGAGGAGCTGGCGTGACAAATCGTAAAATAGGGCGCTTGTATTTGCATAAAAATGACATATATAAGTCATTATATGAGTCAAACGTGTTATAATGAGCCTCCTTGACAGCAAAAAACGGCAAAATCATATTCTAAACACAGAAAAATTTGTAACTTTGCCGAGGATAGCACCCCTAACATGTCAAATGTTCATGCTTGATAGGCATGAAGCCTTATGTATCTCAACAAAACACAAAGCTTATGCAGATAGCTATAGTCAAGTATAATGCTGGTAACATCAGGTCGGTAGTCAACGCCTTGCAACGTATCGGGTGCAATCCCGTTATTACGGATTCGCCAGAAGCGTTGATGTCGGCCGACAAGATTATATTCCCCGGACAGGGGGCTGCCGGCGAGACAATGAAGTATCTGAAAGAACACAACCTCGACAGGCTGATATGCGCATTGCGCCAGCCCGTACTGGGAATATGTATAGGACAGCAGCTCATGTGCCGACATTCGGAAGAGGACAATACCGACTGTCTTGGAATATTCTCTGTCGACGTGAAGCGTTTCGTCCCGACTGACAGCAGCGAAAAGGTGCCTGCCATGGGATGGAACAACATACACAACCTCAAGACGGGGCTGTTTGAGCACGTCGGCGAAGACGATTTCGTGTATTTCGTACATAGCTATTATGTGCCCGTGTGCGAACATACCATCGCTGTGGCAGACTACACTCTGCCATTCAGCGCAGCTCTGAGAAAGGACAACTTCTACGCAACACAGTTCCATCCCGAAAAGAGTGGCAGCGTGGGCGAACAGATATTAAGAAACTTCATTGAACGCATATGATTGAACTGATACCGGCAATCGACATAATCAACGGCGAATGCGTAAGGCTCACCAAGGGCGACTACTCGCAGAAGAAAGTGTATGGCAAGCCGATAGATATGGCTGCCGAACTGGAAAAGACTGGTTTCAAGCGACTTCATATGGTCGACTTGGACGGGGCAAAGTCCAAACACGTTGTAAATGCTGACGTACTAAGCGAAGTGTGCAAAGGCACAAACCTCAAGGTAGACTTCGGTGGCGGCATAAAGACACAGCATGACATGGACACAGCTTTCGACAACGGAGCATCGATGGTGACGATAGGAAGCATCTCGTATACCAATCCCGAGATGTTTGCCGATTGGCTCAAGCGATACGGACCGGAGCGTATAATATTAGGTGCAGACGTGCTTGACGGCAAGATTGCCATAAACGGATGGCTGGAACATACCGAACGTGACATATTTGATTTTATCGGCTTCTACAAGGCCAAAGGCATCAGCCAGGTGTTGTGTACCGACATTTCAAAGGACGGAGCGCTCTCAGGCACATCCATCGAGTTGTACAGGAATATAATGAAGCGCTTTCCCGACCTTCACCTCATAGCAAGTGGCGGCGTGTCGTCGGCTGACGACATTATAGCTCTTGACGAGGCAGGCATTCCGGCTGTAGTGTTCGGAAAGGCTTACTACGAAGGACGCATAGACATAGAACGTATAAGTCACCTCATTTAAAAAAATGAACGATTATGGGACTTGCCAAAAGAATCATACCATGCCTTGATGTGAAAGACGGGCAGACCGTTAAGGGCGTCAACTTCGAGAATCTGCGCAACGCCGGCGACCCTGTGGAGCTTGCAAGAAGATATAGCGAAGAGGGAGCTGACGAACTGGTGTTTCTCGACATCACAGCAAGCGCAGAAGGACGCAATACATTCACCGAGATGGTGGAAAGGGTAGCCAAAGTGATAAACATACCGTTTACCGTTGGCGGAGGCATCAACGCTTTCTCTGATGTAGAGCGACTGCTGTATGCAGGAGCCGACAAGGCGAGCATCAACTCGGCTGCCATACGCAACCCGCAGCTGATAAATGAAATATCGTCGAAGTTCGGTTCTCAGGTGTGCGTATGTGCTATTGACGCACGCCAGGAGGCCGATGGCGAATGGTATTGCTATGTAAAGGGTGGGCGAGAGCGTACCGACCATCGCCTGTTTGACTGGGCTGCAGAAGTGGCCGACCGAGGGGCTGGCGAAATACTCTTCACCAGTATGAATCACGACGGAGTGAAGACCGGCTATGCCAACGAGGCGCTTGCGCAGTTGTCGACGTTGCCAATACCAATAATAGCAAGTGGTGGAGCAGGCAACATGCAGCACTTCTATGATGCTTTCAGCATAGGTAAGGCTGACGCAGCTCTTGCTGCAAGCGTGTTCCATTTTGGCGAGATAAGCATTCTGGAACTCAAACGGTTTCTGAATGAAAAGGGAGTGAAAACAAG